>TARA_R110001583_G_scaffold46195_9_pt1 | contig 10086 bp, 9 predicted proteins | sample TARA_R110001583 | Tara Oceans TARA_R110001583 (sample SAMEA4398432) | marine metagenome | biome: Polar Biome; feature: [MES] marine water layer (ENVO:01000295) within the mesopelagic zone...; material: water (ENVO:00002006), including particulate matter (ENVO:01000060) such as...... | reverse complement strand
TGGGGTGGTGAGTTGGAAGATTATGTGGCTTACAATCCTAATCCAGAAACTATTGCCTACCTTTTATCAGCAAGTAAAGTCAATCAAGTTTACATAAAAGGGTCGAGTCCTCGCTACGTTATCGCTCGCAATCCTTCACTACCTATTTTAAGCATTTGGGATGTAGAACCTGATAAAAATGCAGAATATTCGTCAGGTGATTGGTTCAATATCTTTGATGAAGATGATATTGCTCAGAACGGTGGTTTAACCCTTCCCTTCATAATCAACCGTTTTACATCACTAGCACGACACGGAAATTACTTGTTTAGTAATCCTGCAATTTTCCCTGCTACTTCTCTGTCTTGGAAATCAGGTCTTTTCAATTGGCGATTTTAGTTTAACCCCCTTGCGAGGTGCGAATGCTTAAAGCCTTAGTGTCCCACTAAAGGGTGGGTGAACTGAGTGAAAGATTTGTTTATGAAGAAAAAGATGACTGAGTATATTGAGAACTTTGCTTTTTTTCAAGATACCTTTATTCGTTTAACGGGTATTGAAGATTACGAGAATATTATGGAGCATTATTTAAACTTTGAGGCAGAGATTTGCACTTGTGATAGTTGCCGCGAAGATGAAGAGTGTATTCACATAGACACACCTGATGATGATGCTGTTCCAGATTGGGATTGAGATGCTGATTAACAAATACGACATTGTAGTGCAAGGCCAGCATGGGTTAGAGATTTCCATAGATGAAGACCTATGGAGTTTGCTAAATGAAAAGCACACCAAGGATGAGATAAAAGAACTTATTTCTGATGCTATTGAAAAGCATGAAGTTCCTTTACCTTACAACCATATTACTCACGATGAGATGTTGGCTGACTTTGAAAGATTGAAAAAGTTAGAGTCTCAATCCTTGATTAAAGAAGGGGATTTTTTTACTCGATACCCTGTTAAGGCCGCGCATAGTTCCCAATATATAAATATGTCTTCTATTGGAAGCAAATCTTCTAATTACTTTCATCAAGAATCTCGATTCCTTTGTGATTCTATCAATGCACCGAGTCCATACAGGTCTTGGACTAACAAACGATTCCGAATGACTCTGTTTAATGCTCTTTGGACTCTTAAGTTCACCCATGTTGATATGAAAGTGTTGCGTTCTTGCATTCAATTAAGGAAGTATATCGCCGCACAGTTTCGCCCATCTGCCGCTAAAGCATTATATGATTATTTCCAACCCACAGATGTTTTGGACTTTTCATCTGGATGGGGTGATAGGTTAGTGGCCTTCTGTGCTTCAGAATATCCAAAGAGTTATGTGGGTATTGACCCTAATCAAAGACTGTTCCCTGCATATCAAGCCCAAATTGAAACTTACGGTCAGGATAAATCTATCACTATGATACCTGCGTGTGCAGAAGATGTGATTTCCGACCCTGATTCTTATGATTTGATTTTTACTTCGCCACCATACTTTAACGTGGAACGCTATACGCAAGAAGAAAATCAGTCGTGGAAGAAGCACAAGAAATTAGACGCGTGGTTAGAAGATTTTTTGTTTAAGGCAGTAAGAAATGCGTGGAAAGGATTGCGAGAAGGTGGTCACATGGTTATCAATCTGTCCGATGTTTATTCAGGCCACAGAATAAATCAACTTTGTGACCCACTCTATGATTTTATGGCGAGTTTAGAAGATGCAGAGTTTGTAGGATGTTGGGGTTTCCGCATGGCTAAAAGACCTCTAAGTAAATCTGATAGGGAAGGGACTTTTGCTGAACCTATGTTTATTTGGAAGAAAGTTTAACAGCCATAACTTAATGTAGTCTTTCAGTTTCTTAGTATTATGGCGACAGTAAGGCGTTTTGAGTTTCACGACTATGGTGATAACTCTCATAAGTTCTGGGAACTGCACCAGAAAGGCGGTTGTTATCATACTGAATACGGTCGGTTATCTGGTTTCGGGAGAGCAGGAAGTCGCAGTAGGTCAGGGCAAAAGTGTGACTCATCATATCTCAGAGCCACATCAAATAAAATCAGGAAAGGCTACGTGGAAGTTAATCCTACGAGTTCTTCCACTACGAGTTCTACACCTCCAATGATGACCCAACAACAGGCCACACCAAGCGGCTCTATCGGTTTATTGAATTGGTTAACACTTTAAGCAGTCTGATATGTTGAAATAGTATGTCCCCTGCATAAGAGTATGTATCTAAAGGTTCAAATCCCTTACGTTTACTCTTTATCTAAGTCGGAATCCGACCCTACTCAATGGGAAGTTCTACCTCATCGTAGTCAGAGAGTAAAAACTCACCATATATTTTGCGATTTACTTTCTTATCAAACTCCTTGGAGTCAATTTAATAAAAAAGGTGAGATTTACACAATAGATAACGCTCACACTCTTTACCCTGCTTTTTGTAAAACTACTAAAATTCGTCCTAAAATGTTACCGTCTTCTGGTAAAATTAACTTATTCGATGGGGACATTAAGTTAGGTGGTTTACGAAAATACGCCCCTAAAAGAGAGTTATTGTTTTCCAACGGGACTCCAAAATACAGCACTTGGAAGACTCAAGATAACGAAACCGCCGAAAATGAGTATTACTCAAAATTACAAACTATACCCGCGAACATTTACTCTAAAGTTTATGAAAAATTCTTTACTACTCGCACTAAACCCGTTCACAAGTTCATGGAGTGGGTTTCTACACAAAAGGATATTGTGGGGGTTTGGAACGCTAACTCAATTTCGTCAGAACTTTTGAATGACAGAGGTGGTGTAAATTACAGATACTCAAACTATCAAGCGTTTGGCTCGAAGCAAGTCGCCTCACCAACACCCCGAAAATTATCATCTAAACCGTATCTACAAGCGATGCTAGGTAGGTCAGATGAGTTTACCGATACTGCGGATTACTCTTCGTTAGTAGTTGATTATGACCAGAAAATGTGGGGGTGTGTCCCTTACGAAAGTCACCCTGAGTTTAACTTGCCTCGACAGGCTGTTACTACTGACATCGGTTACGAAACTGATATTCAAGTAAAGAAAACTATCATGGCGCATGGCGAGGTTTCCTCTTATCGCCGCCAAAGACCGCGTAACACTGATTTTGCCCCACCCATTTTAGAGTGGGAATCAGTTGGATTTCCAAAAGTTTCTCCTGTTTCCACTAAGGCTCTTTACGCTCGAAAACCTATTCATTTACAATTTGTTTACCGAGAAACAGGATTTGTCAGCCGTAAAAAAATCAACAATAGTGATTCCGATAGTTTGTTAAATCAAATAATCAGCGATTCCGTCAATTACTCTAATTGGTTTAAAAGGTTGGCGTTACCTGTGGACACCTCTCAAGACCAAGTTTCTAATTACCGTGTAATCGAAGGAAGTGTTCGTTCTGTTAGTAGTATGTCACATAACACATTAAAATTTTCAGAGGGTTCTGGAAACAATAGAACTATGGTGGGAGAACACGTTGGTTACGAATCCACAGGTAACGCTTATTGTTTCTCCCTATCATCTTACTTTTCAGGGGCTAACCGAAATCTTCACTTTCCTAGAGGCGACTACACTACTGTGGGTGGAAAAATTATAAGTGAAAAAGATACACCCATTCCTCACAACCTATATCCTGAACTCGGCGGTCGTTATTACCCTAAAAATCAAAAATACTTTCCTCTTCAAAGAAGTAGTTCTTCAACACAAGAGGGTCGAGTAGTTAACATAAATCGTATCTCTGATTATCGTCCCACTTTGGGAAAACTAGCATATCAGAAGGTGGCTCAGGATTACACACCTGTTGAACGGTATGAAATGTTAGACAATTCAGTAACATACCCTCGTTTCAGTTACTCTGCTAAAACTCAGGCTTACCATTCTCGTGCATTCGGTTTGCGAAGTGAATCTCATAATATCGGTCTTCGCACCGCATCTTTCAGACCTTTAGACGTTCTTGAGCATGACCAAGATTTAGAAGGTATGAAAATTTTGAATAAAATAATGCTTGAAAACTTAATACCCAACGAAACTATTTTTAATGATTCGGGTGAGGGGGTGGACAGGGATGGGAATCGTGATTCTTCTCTCTACATACCTTTTACCCGATTAGTGGATATGATTAATCTGGCTCAGATGGGAATGGCATCCGATTACACCCCTATCAAAGTTGAAGCCCTCCCCGTTAAAGTGGGTCAAGCGGTTAAACTAACTCAAAATTTGTCTCTAGCGGGAAGGGCAACCGATTTCACATATGCTTTTTCTACCTCTAGTCCTCTGTCTCAACTTTCTTCGGCACAGCAGAAATTATTAGTTGACTTTGTAAAAACTATTGAGAATACTAGAACTATTACGGGTGATGATATTCCTTTAGAGTATTCAGTTACTCTCTACATTAATCCTAAAAATGATTTATCGGTGTTAGTGGACTATCCTTCTATCTTAATGAGAGATATGGGCAGAGGCAGGTGGAGAGATTCTCTAGTTCCCGCTTTCCGCATAACTGATTTAGTAGATATATTGACTGATAAGACTTATTCACAAGACATTTTCCATTCTGAAAGCCCACCTTATTTTCTTATTCTGCCCGAAGGCAGATACGGGGCAACAGAAGGAGTCATTAAACTGTGTAGCACAGAGGACTATCAGAGTTTAACGCAAACCTCTGGTGATTGGGGGGATGATTTAGAGTATATCACACGACCCTTCACTTTAAACACGGTTTTCAATGATTACTGTTATCACACTATTCACATCAAATCTGGAATGACTGTTTCTGACCCTGTAAATACCTTACCTTTAGACTTGAAAAGGAATAAGTTAACAGTCAAAAGACCGTTTACTTACACTAGCATTTTTCCCGTTACAGGTGAATTGCAGAATGTTGAGTTAAGTCTCTCATCAGTCAAACGCCCCGCTAAAGAGGATGGGCAACGACCCACTTCTTTTGGTTACTCTCCTGTGGCTTACTACTCTGTCCCTAAAGACTCTGAAGAAATGCCTGATAACATTCCTCAGAATATGTTTAAACCTATGAACACTAACGGAAGAACTTTTAAAGGTCAAAGAAACAGAAGTTATGGGGACATGACCAAAGCCAAAGATTACACTACTTACTCGTCTATCGTTCTTCCATTTGAAAACATCCTACCTGCGGTAAAAGAGATAGAGGATATATCCTATGGAGGAGTTGCTAGTGGTAAATTCTCTGAAATAGTAGATAATAATCCTGAGACTCCACTTTTAATGCCATTTCTTAAAGAGCCAAGAAATCGGGACGCGAGGAGTGAAGGCAAAGGTAGATACAGATATTTATCTGATAATCTATCTTCATGGTCATTAGGAGTTCCTGCTGAGTTTGTTCCTGAAACCTACTCTCTTACAGGAATGGAGTTAGGTTTGTTCAATTGGCCTTTGGGATTAGTCTAAGTTCGATGCTTAAGGTAATAAGTGATGTGTGCTACTTGTCAGCATGGCTACTGCGGAAACTTTCATTGACACTTTTGAACCTGACTTATGGGCAAGAGAACTATCTGGATTTATGGACGCTGACGGTAAGCCGCTTAAACACAATTTGAAATCTATGGGTTACGAGGGCGACATTTTGATTCGCTGTGATGTAGAGGGTGAGACTAAAACTTGGGGTATCGAAAGAAAAACTTTAACAGACGCTTTAAACTCTTGGATGGGTAAAAGATTGATTAGACAAGTTCACGATTTAAGTGAGCGAGTGGACTATCCTTTGCTGTTTGTTATTGATGAACCTGCGAAAAGGATTTCTAATTCTCCTAACAACCCGTATCGTAAGTTTGCCTCTCACATTCCTAATTTGGAATCTCATCTTAACAGGATAGCGATGGAAGTCTGTCCTGTTTTAAGATTCCGTGACGAGCCAACTGCTATCAAACAAGTAAAAAGTTTAATTAAAAGAATTGAGGCAGGAGATTATCAGTCGGTCAGGCTTCACACCCACAGAGTTTCCGAGCCAGATGAAATTGTAGATTTCTTGATGGGCATTCCGAAAGTGGGGAAGAAAACGGCGGCGGAATTTAAGAAAAACTTTGCCTCTTTTCCAGATTTGATTGACAGGGTAGAAGAAATTAACCCGTTAGTAAGGGCTGAACCTGACAGGCAAACTATTAGACAGTTTTTAACTAAAGATTGGCAACAAGAAGGTTAATAAGAAAACTGCTATTACTAGGAGTGATTACTATGACAGACCCTAGTTCAGTTCTTCCCGACATTTTAGATATTCACGATATAAACGAGTTGTTAATTGAGAAAACTTTTATTGCTGATTTACTTCAAGAATACAATCCTGAACTTCCAGAAAATTACAAAGGGGGGCGCGAGGTTGATGTGCGTGTCTGGACTCTTATTAAAGACATTAAGATGATGGTAGAAAGTTCTGATGTTTGGTTCGTGAGACAATATTAAGCAAACGCTTAAAGGTAAGTTGTCCTTCTTAAATGTATATGACTGATTCTGTAAACACTGTTACTTCGCCCGTTATTGTTTGTCCTGCCCAACCTCTGAAAAGTATGGTAGGTGCGTTGAAAGCCCTCTCGGATGACGCTATCTTAGTTTTTAGTCCTGAAAGTATTACTTCTAAAGTGGTAGATTCAGCACACGTTTGTTTATTAGAAGTTACTATTCCTAACAAGACTTTCACGAGTAACACTTCAGTTGGTGAAACTCAAGTGGCTATTTCTTTAGAAAACTTTGATACCGCTTTAAAATTAGCAGGGAAAAAGGATGCTGTTAAAATGAGTTTAACTGATACTGATACATTCCTGCAATTAGAGATTGGTGATATTACTAAAGCAGTTCGTTTATTAGATACTTCTCTAGTCAAGAATCCGCCAGCCCCAATTCTTAGTTTTGATTTAAGTTACAGTTTAGATGCTGAGTCTTTGAAAAAGGCTATTACTGCTACTAAAACTGTGGGTGATGTTGTTACTTTCCATTTTGACGGGGTAAAAACAAAGTTGACAGTTGATTCCAAGATGGAAAGAGTGGAAGCACCACTAGAAACGACTAATGTTACCATCACTTCTAAAGAAGCAGTTACTACTCTTTACTCAGTTCAATATCTAGTTCACATGATTAAAACATTAGGCTCTGAAGTTACTATTTCTTGGGGTGATATGAAGCCTTTAAAACTAATTTCAGACGATGGCTCTGTAACTATGGATTGGCTTTTAGCACCTCGCAATAAGAATTGATAAACCCTTGCATAGACTGATGATAGGTGTATTTGTAGGATTGGTTTATTTAGTATGAGGCGTTATTACAATTACTTCCGTGATGTTGGGGAATAAGGAAGTGAAATAAAGGTGTTAATATGAGTGAATCAAGTGATGTAGTGATGGCCGAAGAACAATTGCCGAAGTCAGGTTTTAATCCTGTCGGATTAGGTGATACTATATTTAAACAAAGATACGCACGTTCTGAGTCTGAGACTTGGGAAGCGGCTTGTGATAGAGTAGCAACTCATGTTGCACAGGCTGAAAACGGTTCTCGCGAAAAGTGGAGAGGTAGGTTTTATCAAAAACTTTCAGAGGGAATGTTCGTGCCTGGTGGAAGGATTTGGTATGGGTCTGGTCGTGCGAAAGGGCAGTTGTTGAACTGTTTCGTAGTTCCCACAGACGACAGCCGAGAAGGTTGGGGTCAGACAGTTAAAGATATGCTCATCATTTCAGGAACAGGCGGTGGGGTTGGCACTAACTATTCTCCAATTCGCCCGCGCGGAACTCCGATTAAAGGAACAGGGGGAGAAGCCACAGGTGCAGTATCTCTTATGGAAATAATTAATCAAACAGGAGAAGTAATCAAAGCAGGTGGTGGTCGAAGAACCGCCTTGATGATGTGTTTAAGATACGACCACGCTGATATTATGGAGTTCTTAAATGCTAAACTCGACCTTGAGAGATTAAACAATGCTAATGTTTCTGTGTTAGTGGATGATGATTTCTTTAAACAAGTGGAAAACAATGAAGATATTGTTTTAAAGTTCCGTGACCGCCCTATATTAGATGATGATGGTGTAGAAAGAACTATTCCTGCTCAAGAATTATGGGGTAAAATAATTGAAAACTCTTACGCCTCTGCTGAACCTGGTATTCTAAATATTGGGTTAGCCAACAAAATGAATAACATTCACTATTACAAACCTTTAATTGCCACTAATCCTTGTGGAGAAATTTGGCTAGAGGCTTACGGTTGCTGTTGTTTAGGTGCGGTCAATCTGGCTCAACACATCGAAGATGGTGAAATGAATTGGGAAAGTTTAGCCGATACGGTAACTGTTGGAGTAAGGCTTCTCGATAATGTTCTTGATGTTAATCAATATCCTATTAAGGAAATCGAAATAAATTGTCAAAAAGTTAGAAGAATCGGATTAGGTATAATGGGATTAGGACACGCTTTAGTAAAAATGGGTTACAAATATGGTTCAGAAGAAGGTAATGCTCAAGTTGATAAAATAATGAAGTTTATCAAAGAACGCTCCTACGAAGCATCCACTTTCCTTGCTGTTGAGAGAGGGTCATTCGAGGCTTACAATGAAAACTTCTTAAACTCTGGTTTCGTTAAAACTTTACCTCGCCGTATTAAACAAAACATTCGTGAACATGGTGTAAGAAACTGTGCGCTTTTAACTATCGCACCCACAGGAACAACTTCTATGGTAATGGGAACGTCTTCAGGAATAGAACCTATTTTCGCACCTGGCTACATTCGCCGATACTATGATTCAGATAATAAATCTAATGATAGAATTTTAAAGGAAGAAATTGTAGTTGACCCTCTGTTTAAAGAACTTTACGAGAGTGGGGCAGACATGGATTCTTTCGTGGCAACTAAAGATTTATCTGTTAGAAATCACATGGAAGTTCAAGCGATTTGTCAGAAACATATTGACAATTCAATTTCTAAGACTATTAACATTCCTAACGATTATGATATTAATGATTACGGAGATTTAATGTTAGAGTTCGGCCCACAATTAAAAGGAATGACAGTTTACCGACAAGGTTCGCGTGGTAATGAACCGTTATCTCCTGTTACAGTAGAACAAGCAATTGAGTATCTTGAAAACGAACAAGCCATCGAAGGTTCTGCCGCTACGGATTGTCCATCAGGAATTTGTGAACTACCTGTTTCAGTAACAGAGTAAGTCTTAAATACTATTGGTCAGTCGTATAGATAGTATGAAGATTTACACTCGCTTGTTAGTAGATATGAAAACTGCTACCCCTGAACAAGTGAGAAAAAGAATCAGTCCCCTCTTGATGCAAAGAGAAGGTTTTCATTACCTTTACGAAGAAGGAATTATTCAATATTTGATACCTGAATTAAGTGACCTAGAAAGTTATCAACACAACGATAAGTATCATCCTGAAGGTTCGTTATACAATCATTACGCTTTGGCCTTTGATAAATATTATTCTAATGAGGATAGGACAGAGTTAGGCGCATGGGCTTTACTTTTCCATGATGTTGCCAAACCTTTAACTGCTGAATGGAAACCAGAAGGTTATCATAGTTTTATTCGTCACGAAAGTGAAGGTGGAAAGTTGTTTAACAAAAATTACCGAAATGGAGTAATCTATTTTTCCTCAGATGAATCAGATGCAATTGAATGGGTTATTAGACAACACAATAATTTTTGTCAAGTCGCTAAACAGAAAAAGTCGCTTGCTCTTGTTCATCACCCGTATTACAATTTATTGTGTGAAGTAGCGCAAGCCGATGCTATGATGGTAAACCATGATTTCTATTTAGAAAGATTAGAATATTTTGCCACATTAAAACTTAAGTTTCCTGAAATGCCTACATATCCTTTGTGATACTTTAATTTTATTTCCTAACGTGTAACTCACTAAACAACGAAGCAATTAAATAGTCGGTTCGTTTAGTCTGAACATGAGCGTTTTCGATTTACCTAAACAATACTACCAAACTGAAAAAAAACCTATCCATTTAGTAGGCTACACCTTTGCTCTCGGATTAGCAACCATTGGCATATTAGAAACTTTACATTCTATACCTTACATAGTTAAAGGTGAGTCTAATTTGAATAACACTTTGTTAGGCCCTGTCGCAGT
>TARA_R110001583_G_scaffold109032_4_pt1 | contig 10102 bp, 6 predicted proteins | sample TARA_R110001583 | Tara Oceans TARA_R110001583 (sample SAMEA4398432) | marine metagenome | biome: Polar Biome; feature: [MES] marine water layer (ENVO:01000295) within the mesopelagic zone...; material: water (ENVO:00002006), including particulate matter (ENVO:01000060) such as...... | reverse complement strand
CAGCATCTGCTTTAGATAAATTTGCATCTTTAGCAATAGCATCAACTAATTCTCCTTTATTCATTTGAATTTCGCCTCCATTTTCTTGTGGATTTTGAGAATTGTATGCTCTTTTATTACTGTCGGACGCAGCTTTATAATAATCGTATCCTTTTCTACCAGCAATTTTAATGGTTGCTCCAGTTTGAGGATTTCTCCCTGTCCTGGCAGCTCTTTTTGAAATTGATTGCTCAAAATCAACTACTTGAACATCACCTCCATTGCCAATGGATTTTAATAAGTTAGCTGTTAAAGATTCAAGAGCTCTTTTAGCATCTGCTTTAGATAAATTGGCGTTTTTAGCAATAGCCTCAACCAATTCACCTTTATTCATTCTTTTTGTTGGAGAAGTAGTACTATCACAATCGTTATCTGCATCATTAGATATTTCTAAACTATCTGATAAACCATCACCTTCAGAATCAGCATCTAATTTATTGGTATTATTGAAATCACGAATTATTTTTTGTTGGTTTTCTTTATCATTTTTTGAAGGATCTGAAATCACCATGGTACCTTCAGAACCACCTGATTCATATAAGGGACTGCCATTTGCTCTAGCGTAAGGTTTTTCAGTACCACCAATTTTTATGGTTCTTTTCCCAAAACTATAGCTAAGAGCAAAACCGTAATTAAATACTTGTGGTTGTAAGTTATTTTCAGTGTATTGGAAATCCACTTGTACACCATCTTGTCTAACAATATCAATTTCATTTATAATACCATCTTTGTTAAGATCGACAAATTGTTTTTTACCATCTTCAGCAATAATATCATTAGAAAAAGCAGCTAAATAATTAGCTAAAATATAAAGACCTAAATTTGGATTTAATTTATAACCCAATTTAATACCAGCATTATAAAACCCAACTTTAGAAGTTTCTTTTGTACTAAAATTATAAACAGGAATAGAGGTTGCTGCATCTGCATTTTCTGCATTAAAATTTCCTTCTAAAGAAATTGGTTTTACAGACATGATACCTGCACGACCAAAAAGAACAGCTTCTAAACTACCAATATTTGTCTTATAATTTGGACCAATGCCATAATAAGATGTTTTCCATTTTTCAGAATTTATTGAAATTGGATAAGTTGCTTTGTTTGCAAACTCCAGTAAGTTTCCTTCTGTTGGGTTTGAAAAACTTCCCAGTGAAATTCCCATACCAATTTTAGAAAAATAATAAGATGAAGACAACTCAAAAAAACTACCATCGGAAGCATATGAATTATCACTAAATGTTGATGAAGGAGATGAAATTCCTGTTGCTAAACTAATGTCAAATCGACTAGAATTTTGTTGTTCTAAACCATTCGATTTATTTTGTGAATAACCAATAGTTAAAAACGCACAAAAAATAAGATAGGTTATTTTTTTCATAATTTTAAATTTGATTTTTATTAATAGGTACATTATTTAAAATAGTAATGTTAGTATTAGTAAATCAAAAAAATCATTGAATTGTTACCTCCAAGTATCGAAAATTGTTATTTGAAAAAGATCCTAATTGTGTTTAGTCATTAATTTTAAATGTTATAAAATAGGTAAATAATGCGTTTGATTTTTTTGTATTTAACAACAAATTACAAAAAATATTTTAATATGTAACATTAGTTGCTTTATTTTTAGTGGTAAATGTATTTTGATTAATAATTTTTTATTTTCTTCATAAATTCTTTTCGTTTAGCCTTTGCTATAGGAACCCTATCATTATTTGACATTATTATATAGCCTTCATTTAGATATTCATTTATAAAGTTTAAATTTATAAAGTGTGATTTATGAATTAAAAAGAAGTGATGAAGCTTAGGTAAATTTGAAAATTTACCAATGCTATAAGAGCTTAAAACGGATGATTTTTCAAGAACAATCTTCGTATAACCATCTATACCTTCAAACCTAATAATTTCATCTGTTTTTAAAAAACTTAACCCTTTTTGTGTTGGTATTATAATAGTTGAATTTCCATTGTTAATAAGATTTTCTAAAAATTGAATATTTTTTTCAAAGGCTGTTTTTTGATGTACATTTGATAGTGCATTTTTAATGCAGTTTTGTAATTCATCATTATCAATTGGTTTTACAATATAACCAATGGCACAATGTTTTATGGCTTCAATTGCAAATTCATTATAAGCGGTAACAAAAATTATTTCAAAATTAGGATTTTCAATTTTTGATAATACATCAAAGCCACTTAGAACAGGCATTTCAATATCTAAAAATAATATATGGGGATGGTTTTTGTTTATTTCTTCAATTGCCTTTTGCGGATTTTGAAACGTATGAGAAACATGTATTTCAGGAAAGTATTTAGCAATTTTTAGAGCCAAACTTTCTAGAGCGTTTTTTTCATCATCAACAATTATTGCATTAATTATATTACTCATTTTTTTTAAAGGTTAGCTGAACAATTGTTCCGGTTGTATTTTTTAATTCTTTAATGGAGTAGGTTATATACCATTCCTTAGATTTATTTAATAGTTCAATTCTGTTTTTAATAATTTCACTTGATTTGGATAAGTGTTTTTTTATAGAATTTTCTTTTATTTCTTGAGATTTTTTTAACCCAATACCATTATCTATAATTTCAATAACATAATCTGTGTTTGCCTCTTTTTTAAAATTAATGGTTATCAAACCATTTCCTTCATTATGAAATAAACCGTGGTTTACGGCATTTTCTACAATAGGTTGTAGTAACATAGAAGGGATTTTTTGTTCAGAGAGATTTAATGTTTTGTCTAGATTAAATTCATAATTAAATTCAGTTCCAAAACGCATTTTTTCAATCTCTAAATAATTGTTTAGCAATGAAATTTCTTGATCTAAACTGATAAATTTATCTCTAGAAAAATCGAAAAACTTACGAATAAGTCGAGAGAATTTTACTAAGTATTTTTCTGAAAGCTCAATTTCATTTTTAGTAATATAATATTGAATAGAATTTAAAGAATTGAATACAAAATGAGGATTCATTTGGGATCTCAGAGCGTGTAATTCATACACTGCTAATTGTTTTTGAATATTAAGTTTAGCTGTTTTTTTGGCTAATTCACTATTTCTAATTTTAAGTAACACTAAAATTATGATAGTTATTGCCAATAAAGAAAATATAATTTGACTAATTGTACGTTGCCACCATAGTGGTGTAATTTTAAATTTATAGGTTTTAGCAATATTGTTAGAATTTATTTCTAGTATATATTTTTTTGGAGATAAATTATTGAAATTGAGGTTGTTTGATGAAGAGTTTATCCATTTTTTCTGAATTGGAAGTAATCTATATTTATAATTTAATGTTGAATTTCCTTCAGAAAAATCGATACTTGAGATGTAAAAATTGGTCGTATTGTTTTTTGTATACTCAAACTTTGAATTATATGTTATTGCTTTATTATTATAAGTTGCTTTTTCAAAATAAATATCTAAAAATTGTGAAATGTGTTTTTGATTTTTAGGTATTATAACAATTCCGTTGTTGGTACTTACAACTAAATTATTGTTGTGTATTGTAATGTCTGTGATATTATTTGAAGGGAGCCCATTACTCATGGTTATTTTTTCGAGCAGTTTATAGCTGTTTGAAGCCATATGGTATTTTAATATGCCTTCATTAGTGGCAAGCCAAAGTGTGTTTTTTTCAATACAAGCATCTTCAACAGTCATAAAATTAGTCTGCGGTAGTTGTGCAATTGTTTTAAGGTTGGTAATGTAGCTTCCAAAACCATCTGTGTTTAAAATAAGTTTGTCTTCTGTAAGTTGGCGAATGTTTAAAATTGGCTTATTAAATGGAACAGTTGAAAAGTTAACGTGTTGTATGCTATCGTTTTGTAATAATTTTAACCCACTGCTTGTAGCTATAAACAATTTATTTTTAAAAGTAAATAGTTGATTACAGCCACTTTGTAAAAATTCCTTTTCAATTGTTAAATTTTCCTTGTTCAACTGATTTACACCAAATGAGAAAATAGAGTACAGTTTATCGTTTAATTTAATAAATTGAAAACCGCGATTGTTAATTTTTGCAGGTTTATTCAGAAAATCTATAGTAGTAAGTTTTCCCTTTTTTAAGATGCTTAATTTATATTTTGAAGGAAAATAAGAGGTTTCAAATTCTTTAATTTCAATAGGTTTAAAAGGATATTCATCAACCGTTAAAAAAAGTTCAAAATTTTGAGTGGTATCATTCAATTTATAATAACCTTTATTAAAAATACTGGTATAAAGTTGGTTTTTAATAATGCTAAATTTTCCTATTTTATTATTGGCTAGTTGGTAACTTAAATTTCGTTTAACATAAGGTAATTTATAAACGCCATTTGAAAAAGTAGCTAACCAAATGGTGTTTGTTTTATCTATAATAGCAAAGTGAGATTTTATATTTTTAGGAAAATAAAACGGAGATTTAATTCGTAGATTTTTATCTAAAAATCCGATAAAGCCTGTTCCAGAAATTTGAATTTGATTATTTACAACATTTATTCTGGCATGTTTAACATTTTCTAAACCAACTTCATCTTTAAATGAATATTGGATGAATTTTAAAGTTTTTAAGTTTAAAACACTATATTTTTTTGTTGAAACCCAAACAAATAAACTGTCGTTTAGTTGCTTTCTACGTGTAAGAGAAGTTATAGTATTAGGAACATTTATTTTTTTTAATAAATTGGTTTTTTCACCAAATATGCTTAGCGTATTTCTCTTTAAATTTACTTGAATGAAGGGAACATTTTTATTTCCATAAATTTTAATTACATCATATAGCGGTAATAAACTATCTGTGTTAAAAGAAAGGTGCCATTTTTTATTTTTTAATGTGTACGATTTGTTTGGACCTGTAGGGTAAATAGTATTACCAGCCTGCCCTGTAAAAACAGGGTTAAATATTTCTCCTTCTGTTTCGCTAGGAAAAGAATAAACACTATCGTTTTTTATATAACCAAGGTTTGCGGCTTTTGAAAGAAACCAAATTTTATTGTTAAGTGTTATGCGAGCTTCCCAAATATCGTTATTTGGCATTCCTTGTTTAGTAGTGAAGTTTTTAAAATTTTCGCCATTAAATTTAACCATTCCTCTATCGGTTAAAAACCATATAAAGCCTTTTGAATCTTGTAAAATGGTATAAATATGGTTACTGGGTAATCCGTTTTTTGTTGTATAATTGGCGTATTGTTGTGCGTAAGAAAAACTCCATATCAAAATTAAAAGTAATGTGATATGGAGTTTTAGTTTTTCCAAAAATTATATTTAGTAGTTTATAATGACAATATAGTCACTTTTTAGTTATTTTTTCTTTTAATAGTTCTAACGTTTTTGTATCTAATTGGACTACTTCTTTTTTTTCATTAGATTTTAATGCTTCAGTTGTTTTAAATACTTTTCCATTACTATTAACTTCAAGTACTTTCATCCCATTTTGAATTTGTATTCTAATACAAATATCATTATTAGCACAATCTTTGTCAAAAAACTTTTGTTCACCATTTAGAAAAATTCCTGTGTGTAATTTATACCAAATACCTACTTCCATAGGGTATCCTGACCAAAAATTTCCACCATTAATATTGCCATTGTTATTTGCATTCCAAGTAGTAAATTTCTCACCACCAACCATTGTTCCTAATCCTTCACAAGTAGTACCATTTACCTTACCTAAACGCCAATTTATTATTATTGCATTAATAGCTGGATTCATAGCATGGGCATAGTCCAAGTAAGATTGCATTTGATTTTTTAAAGTTTGTGTAGGTGTAAATAGTACCGTGTAATTAGCATTTAAACCACCGGAAGGATTTTGCTTTATTGTCATATTTTGTTTGATGGTTTCTTCATTCCAAGGTGGACAACAATCTGTTGTTGTTTGTTGAGGTACAAGAACTGGAATATCGTGTAAATTAACGGCAACAGCAATTTCCTCGTTTAGAACAACACCATCTCCAGTTTCAGGATTTGTGCGAGTTAAGCAAAAATTATCGAAATTTATGTACATTTTACCCCATTTATTCACTATATCCTCTGATCTTGTAATCATAATATGGGTTATATTTGGAGTTGTAATAATATTTGAATTAAAAGTGACAGTTTGTGCTTGCCAATTATTTGTCATCCCGACTGGAGTTGTTATTGTTCCAAGCTTAAATACCTTAACACTTGTATTTGATGCCCATAAATTATAATTAGAGGGATTATAGCAACTTAAAGGAGTGCTTCCTGTACTATTTGTTGGGTTATAAACACCATAAATATCTATTGCAACAGGATTTGAGCTATTTGTACTACCACTATTTGCCATATCGAAATTAAAGGAGTATGTACCTGAATTTTTAGGTATTGTGCTACTTAATTTATTATACATTCCTTCTCTATAGGTACTGTTTTCTCCAGTTCTATTGGTGCTATTAATTATCCACATACCTCCATAGAAACCTGAATCAGGTAATGGATTATTTCGTAAACCATGAGGGCTAGCATTACACGTTAAATCTGCTGTTCCTCCACCTCTATTCCAAAGCGCTGACCAACCAGTGGCAAGATTAATATCATCTGAATCTCGAGCAGTTGGATTTCCAGTCACTTGCTCAAAATTACCATTTGTAAAATAGTTTCCTGAGCAAAAATTTTGATCTGGTTTTCCGCATTTTTGCGAATATCCTATTGTTATAGTAAATACAATAGAAAATAATAAAATACATTTTTTCATACTATTAAATTTTTAAAACCTACTCTTTTTAGGATTTTCAGCTTACTCCTTGTATTTTTATTTTAAAAATGTGAATTCTTCAGAATAGATAAAAATGAGGCTGTCTAAAAAATTAATTTAGACAAGCACAAATTATCAGTTGCTAAATAGTTTTTGTATTCACAAGTGCTTTTTTAATGAAAAACATCAATAATTACACAAAATTCAACTTCTAAACCGCTAGCTGTTACATCATAACGTAACTCATCGCCAACGGAAGTTCCTGTTCTTTGGCAGGTTACGTTTACCGTATAGGTATTTCCATTATAGTTTAAAGTACCAGTACCTGTTCCATTTAAGGTTGTTACTGTGGTGGTAAAATTAAAGCCACCAGGATTGCTGGTTTGGTAAATTTCTACTTCAGGCCCATTGCTTGAAGTATTAAAAAAATCGGTTGTTAAATCGGATTCAGGAATTACAGTTTGTGTGTTGTTATTAGTATCTAAAAATGTAAAACCTTGATAGTTACAGGTTGTTAAATTAGGTGTTGTTGGTGTGTCATTATTACAATTAACTAGACTTAAGGTAATACATAAAATAGTAATTGTTTTAAATAGTGTTTTCATAATTTTTAATTTTAAAGTTAATTTTTATAGCCAGCACCCATTTTTACTAGTTGCCTTTAAAAAATAGGCTGAGGCTAAAAAGGAAGGATTAAATTATAATTAATTCAATTTATTGGTTTCTAAATTCCTTCATCAATTGCACCATCACAATCATCATCAATTTGATTGTTTAAAATTTCTTTATTGAAAGGATGTACTTTAATATCGGTATCATCACAATCTAAATTATTGGTAACACCTTGTGCTGGTGAAAAGTTTTGTGAGCCATACCCATCGCCATCTGCATCAATATAAAGTTCAACTACATCTACATTGCCATCGCAATTGTCATCTATTCCATTTCCTGCAATTTCGGTGGCTAACGGATTAATAGCTACATTGTTATCATCGCAATCGCCTGCATACCAAGAGTAATTGCTTGGAGCATCACTATCATAAGTATCAATTTCTATAACTACAGGACTAGTTGGCGATCCAAAACCATCACCATCTTTATCGGTATAAAAAGTAATGGCAATTTTACCGTTACAATCTTCATCAATTGTATTATCAGGAACTTCTGTTGCGCCTGGATAAACGTTAGCGTTTGAATCATCACAGTCTGTATAGTCTGCTACATAACCTGCAGGTGCATTATTTGGTTGAGCATTAACTGCTGTTGCGGTCGCATCTCCAAATCCATCTTGATCGACATCTGGATACCAATAGTAATAATAATCATTTGGGTTTGAACAAGCTGGTCCAATTATAAATACTGCTGTTACTAAAAGTGCTAACGGAATACCGATGTTTAAAATTCTTTTTTTCATTTTTTTAGTTATTTAAAGTTAATTTATGTTTCGATTTTATATAGAAGAAGGAAGCTATTAGTAATATGAGTATTGCAATAAACTAAGAATGAGATAAATATCCATCTATAACATAACCACGTTTGTCGCCTCTAAAAAGTTCAATTATAGATCGGCTTATAGCATATAAACCAATGTATAATAAAAAGATTTGTCCTTTAAATTGTTGTCGTTTTTTTATAATAAGAAGCAGTATTGCAATACCAATTAAAATACTTGCTTCGTATAATTGTGTAGGATGTACTGAAGTGTTATGCGTAGTTGGAAAAACCATTCCAAAACTATTATCTGTGGGCGAACCATAACAACAGCCAGCATTAAAACAACCAATTCTTCCTAAACTGTGTGCTATTAGGGTAGTTATTGCTAAAATATCTAGCATAGGTAAAACTGGTATTTTGTAATGTTTTAAATACCAAATTACAATTGGAATTATGGTAACAAACGAACCGTAGAATACAAATCCACCAGAAAAATTATCAAGCATTAAGTTTGGATGATTCCAAAAATGAATAGGTTTTTCTAGATAGAAGAATAATTTTCCGCCTACAAACCCGGCAATAAATATCATATAAAAGAAACTGTTAGGAAGGTTTAGTATTCCCAATTCTTTTTTTGCGCGCCACTTTGTATAAAGCGCGGCTACCAAAGTGCCTAAAACAATGCAAAAAGCGTACGTGTACACCGTAAATTGATGGGAACTAAATGGAAATTCGAAATGAAAGAGTTGTGGGTGCATTTAGTTTTTTTTAATTTTAAAGCAAACCTAAATGAAAATGAAGCTATATAGAATAGTGATTAGATAAAGTGACTGTTTGGTTAGATAAACTGAAAAAGCAGCTACTTGTAAGTAACTGCCTTTGATGTTAATAAAATATGGGGACTATATTTCCTTTTCCAATTAATAAAACCAATTTTCCCTAGTTTTAAAAGTAAACTATTACAAAATAAATTAATAGAACCATTTTATGAACTGCTAGTTTGGATTGATAAAGTAGTTGTTAGAAAGAATTAATTCTTCACATCCAACGCGTCACGTAAAGCATTTCCTATAAGCATAAAAGCCATAACTAAACTCATAATTGCCAATCCAGGAATAATTGCTAAATAGGCTTTTCCAAGAATAATATAACTGTAATGATCCTTAATCATAGCACCCCAGGATGGAGTAGGAGGTTGTGCACCAATTCCTAAAAAACTTAAGCCGCTTTCAATTAAAATTGCACCAGCAAAATTAGCTGCAGAAATAACAATAACAGGTGCCATTATATTTGGTAGAATATGTTTAAAAATAATTCTGAAATTCGAAAATCCTAAGGCTTTTGCAGCTTCAACATATTGCATTTCTTTGGTACTCATAATTTGTCCTCTTACTACACGTGCAACTTCAACCCACATTGTTAAACCAACGGCAATAAAAACTTGCCAAAAACCTTTTCCTAAGGCCAAGGTAATTGCAATTACTAAAAGCAATGTTGGAATTGACCATGTAATATTAATTACCCACATAATTAATGCATCAATTTTACCGCCATAATAACCTGCAATTGCTCCAATTGAAATGCCAATAACTAAGGATATAAATACAGCAATGAAACCTATAAAAAATGAAATTCGTGTTCCAATTAGCATTCTGCTTAGTAAATCTCGCCCATATTTATCTGTGCCTAAATAGAATGTTTTAGTTTCTATATATTCAGAAATGTCTTTTGAGTCGAAATTTGAAAGAGGATAGGTTTTAGAAATACTTTCAACCTCATTTTCTGTATATGGAAATATAGTTAGTGTATTTTCTGAAATGAGGTATTTCGAAATTGGTATTTCGGTAACTTGATTTTTTTTACCAACTATTATTTTATTGAAAATACTTTGGGAATCTTCAATTTTTGAAGGAACCGTGAGCATTAAA
>TARA_R110001583_G_scaffold195535_1_pt1 | contig 10114 bp, 12 predicted proteins | sample TARA_R110001583 | Tara Oceans TARA_R110001583 (sample SAMEA4398432) | marine metagenome | biome: Polar Biome; feature: [MES] marine water layer (ENVO:01000295) within the mesopelagic zone...; material: water (ENVO:00002006), including particulate matter (ENVO:01000060) such... | reverse complement strand
ATTGATAAATTATTGGCAGTGACTCTAGTTAAATAGAAGCGGCAAGCGCTGACAAGGCTTGCTGACCATTTTTAAATACTGGCCAACCGTCTCCAAGTAAAATAGCGTCAATGCTCTTAATTGATGCAAGCCTGTTTACTGACTCTTTAGCTTGTTTTACATCTTGTAGTTTAACGTCAGGTATCATGCAAAGCTCTCCCGCAGAATGAGCTCGAATAAGATCGCCCGTGATTAGCGTATGCTCTTCAACAATAAAGGCAAGTTCGCCATCTGTTTTGGAGCCATTCAATGCATAGACATCTAGCCCATCAATGACATTCTTACTTTCACTTAACCACTTAGTGCACTTAATAGGGAAGCTCGTCTTCTCGCCAGCAGGCCCCCAAATTTCAGCGCCTGTTTGTCGAGCTAATATTTCAGCATTTCGAATATGATCAGAATTGGAAATAATAATGTAACTAACTTTTCCAAGTGAATTCAAATGATTTTCATCATGAGCTGTTAATGGTAATGGATCAAAAACCACATTTCCTTCATCCCTAACCCAAAGATAGCTGTGAAAATCTATGTTTCTATCTTCGTCAAAATGGGTCCAGCAAAATAAGTTTTTTTTGTGAAGTAATTTCATATGTTGCTCTCTCTAGGTTATATCAATATTGAATCAGGACGTTATTTTTGTATTTGTTAAATAAGTATTTCTCTTATTCTTCCAGTGCTATAGAGGCCATTTTCATCGTACTTTCAAATGATTCTGCACCCGCAATAAATAAACCATTATGACAAAACATTGCATCATCAATACCCGTGACCTCTTGAAGGGCTTTATCAGATAAGCCAGCCCATGCAATAGGCAGCGATTTTCTGTCTTCGAATGAACCGGGTTCAACTGGTACTGTTTGAATTCTCCATTGACCAGACGAAGAGGGATAAATCATATATAAAGCGTCTTCAGATAAGGCGTGAACCGTTCTTTTCCAGGGGGTATATTTTTCTAATACAATCACTCTTGAATCTTCTGCATTATCAATTGCTGTCGCTACGATTGCTTTTGCACTAATACCACCGTTAGCCGATGCAATAAATCGTGTTAAAACGCGCGAGGCAAAATCAACTGCTTCATCAAAGCAGCTATCAAAATGGCTGTCTTCTTGCCAAGTGGGGTTAAACATTGAAATAGTTTGGCTAAGGCTGATGCCTTGAGAAACACCTTCAACATGACCACAATCAATAGCGTCAATGGTCGAGACTAGACCCGCATCAACAGAGTTTGCTACATCTTGGTTACCTTGGCATATCTCTAAGCCATATTTTTGCCAAATTAAACCAAATGATGAATAGGGAATTCCATTTTCACGTTCACCTGCGCCGCCCCGTTGATGATGATCAAAACGGCCAGCATCCGGGTTATATTCACCGCCTACATCTATCACAATATCTGCCTGACCGATAATCGCTAAATCACGGGTGCGTATGAGGTTAAAAGAAGGGAAAATGCTTTTAAGTGCAGCGATACTAAAAACATCATCTGCATGAAAATTGCCGTTGTGGGTTGCTATAGTTTTATCATTCATTAGTTTTATGTCATTTTAGAAAGGGATAAGAAGGTGTATCGGGTTAAACGTTATTCTTTTAGAAATGTTTTGAAAATATTTTAGATATGTTTTGCTAGTATTTAATAAGTAATAATTACTTGGAGGATTCTATACGAAGATAGCGAACAAAAACAGCTGATTTTCAATCACTAAGATATCAAACATAACGCTCCAAGAATTCACTTAAAATAGCTTTATAAACCATGGGGTTAAATGAAATATAGCTATCAGTTAGCCGTATATTTAGCTATAGAATTAATTAAAACGCTTCATCTTCACTGTAAACCCTCACAGAAACCTCACCATCCATACTTTCAGAAATCAGAAAGTTTATTGGCTTACAGCAAACTTGGCAATCTTCAATATATTGTTGGTCCATGTCAGTTGAGTCAATCAACACTTTAATTGTCTCACCACAGTAAGGACAGCCTATAGATTTCTCAGTTAATTGATTCATTGTCTACTATTATCCAAGTTGGGTTAAATACATACGCGGCTTAAGTTTTATTATAATCTTACTGCTCAATTTTGAATAGTTTACGAACAGAAAATGAAACAAATAACGAGACTAATAACCCCATAAAAAAATACACTGCCATGAAATACTTCCCTAGCTCTGATGCTTTTATATCGCCATTTTCTAATAAACATTCAGCTGTACTGTAATCAAAACTACCGCCATTATCTAAGCATTGACCTACCAAGAAATAATCATTTACTAGCCAAATAACGATAAAGCTAACAATGACACCAATAAACAGCGGAATAGAATTTTTTTTCATAATTTCCTAAGACACCATTGCCCTATTAAACAGATATCAATAACGGATTAAAAGAGAAGTAAAAGCTGAACTCGACCAACGTTAACTGTTTAACATTTAACAGCTAACATTGGTCAGTTTTTACGCTTTTGTAAGAACATATTTTAAAACTTCGATAACTTGTTCGGGTGTTGTAGTCCAAGCCATAGCTGACCCATCAACTTCTTTTAAAGGATGCACGATATCCTCATTATGAAGAGTAATATAAGGTGTTCCCATTGCGGCACAATAACCCGCATCAAAAGCAGCATTCCATTGTTTGTACTTATTTCCGAAGCGAACGACCGCTACATCACAGTTTTCAATCAATGTTTTGGTACGTATGGCGTTCACTTTAGCCGATTTATGATCACGCCAAAAGCTATTATCTTCTGCTCCAAGTATATCGCCCGCACTATCACTAGCCTCATGGTTTGTAACAGCCGAAGTGAAAACGATGGATAAATTGTGTGCCTCACAACCTTCTTTTAAGCGCTGTCTCCAGTCGGTGTGTATTTCGCCAGAGAGATATACATTTAAGTCCATCTTTTAAGTCCTCATTATTACTATGTAAATTAGTAAATATAATCGTGTTGTTGGCTTTTAAAAGCCTAACAACACATTATAACTAACTATTTATTTCGTTTGAAGCGCTTATCATTTTTCCTAAATCCACGCTACCAACTGAACACTCAATAAAACCTAGTGAGTACTTTTCTCATCATGCAATTCAATATTTAGCTCTAGCACGTTTAAATCGCCATCTTTTTTATCAAGATTTATCGAGAAACTTTCATCAGATACTTTAATATATTTACGCAAAACCTTAAGAATATCCTCAGTGAGTTGCGGTAAATAATCGGGCTGTTTATTTCGACCATTGCGCTCATGTGCAACAATGATTTGCAGACGTTCTTTAGCTTTAGAAGCCGTTGTTACCTGCTTTTCTTTTTTACGTAAAAAATAATCAAGTAATGCCATGTTAACCTCCAAACAAACGACTAAGAATGCCTTTTTTCTCAACGTTTAAAAATCTAAAATCAACCGTTTCACCTAAAAGACGTTCAATAACATCCTGATAAGCCTTCCCAGCGTCACTTTCAGTGTCCAAAATTACTGGCTCACCTGAATTCGATGCTTTGAGTACCGCTTGTGATTCTGGAATTACGCCTAACAAAGGTATCGATAGAATTTCTTCAACATCCTCAACACTCAGCATTTCACCTTCTTCCACTCGTTTAGGTGAATAACGGGTTAATAATAAATGTTCTTTTATTGGCTCCAAGCCAAGCTCAGCTCTACGTGAGCGACTTGCTAGCATACCTAAAATTCTATCTGAGTCACGTACTGATGATACTTCAGGATTGGTCGTTACTATCGCTTCATCGGCATAATAAAGTGCCATCATAGCGCCAGCTTCAATACCTGCTGGTGAATCACAAATAATAAAATCATAGCTTTTACCAAGCTCATCAAGCACTTTACCGACATTTTCTTTATTTAGCGCATCTTTATCACGTGTTTGTGACGCAGGTAATATAGACAAACTTTTAACTCGCTTGTCTTTAATTAATGCCTGATTTAAGGTCGCCTCACCATTTATTACATTAACAAAATCGTAAACAACGCGACGTTCACAGCCCATGATTAAATCAAGGTTTCGTAAGCCTATATCGAAATCAATTAAGACAACTTTATGCCCTTTTAACGCTAAACCAATTCCAATGGCAGCACTTGATGTAGTTTTGCCTACACCACCTTTTCCTGATGTAACCACTATTATTCGAGCCATAGACCGAAAATCCTTTATAAGTTAATAATTAAATAAGTTTTGATGACGTTAACTCGCTGTCAGTCAAATGAATATAAACAGGTGAGCCCCAGTGTTGCTCCATTGACTCACTCAGCCAATAGTTACCATTAATAGAGACCAATTCAGCTTCAAGGTTTTGGCAATATATTTGCGCTTTATGATGACCTTTTGCCCCTGCAATTGCTCTACCGCGTAATGAGCCATAAACATGAATATTACCATCAGCAATAACTTCGGCGCCGGCTGAAACGGAGCCAATGACTACTAAATTTTGATCTTTAGCATAAACTTGCTGACCAGAGCGAATTTGCCCTCGGTGGACTTTATCCGTGTATAAATGACACTCAGGTGTCGGGGCTATTGTTTTGATCTCTGTTGCAGTGCTTTCTTGTGCTGTAGTCGTGTTTTCTTGTGCTGTAGCCGCTTTTTCTGACGTATTAACTTTCGCCGTATTAGCTTTGGTGGTATTAACAAAAGTAAAACCAAGTTCGCGAATAAGCTGACGTTGCTCTTTTTCCACCGATCCGGTGAAACCTACGAAGGTAAAATTAAATTCTTCAATCAACGTTTTTACTGCTTGATAATCAATGGGGCACTCTATCTGTTCAATACTAACCACAAGAGGAACTAGGTAAAAAAAATCAGGGGCTTGAGCGATTTTCTTGACTAAATCAGCACGAATATCAGCTAATGTTGATGTTTTTAAATGTAAAACAGACAGGGTAAAGCTTGACCCTTTAAATTCAATACTAGCATCAGCCATAATGAAGGTTTTCCTAAATAAAACAACTTAATGTATTTATATAGAGTTTACCTAAGTAAACCTATATAAATAGAATATAACTAAACATAAAGTTGTCTGTATTACCGTTATCGTAACTAACTAACAACGGCAATACTAAAAAAATTAAAGTGTTTATAATGCACTTTTTAATGTGGCGATCAAAGCATCTTGCCCTTGTTGATGACGCTTAAGTTCCTTATTTGCCATCAATAGTGAATAACTTAAATTAATTGACGCAACCAATAAAGCACGCTCGCTGCTAGCCATGCCTTTTTGTTTTTTGATGTCATCACACATAACAGTCAGGTCATTAGCTGCTTGCTTTAAACCCTCTGCTTGTTGGGCTGAGCAAGAAAACTGGTGTTGCTTGCCCATAACTTCAATGCTGATCCCTATAGAGTCTTCAGCAAACATTAACTAAGTTCTTCTACACTTTGTAATTTACCTAGTAAGTTCGCTAGTACATCGTTTGTTTGCTTTTGTTTTTCTTCACCTTCAAGTGCTTCTAGTTGCAACATTTCGTTTTCATCCGCAAGCACTGATTTTTGCAATTCTAATTCTGCCACTTGGCTTTTTAGTAGGTTATTTTTGTCAATGATCTGTTCAATCAGTTGTTCGAGTTGAGGGAGAGTATTTTCTAACATAAGGCGCTCTGGTTAACTGTAAATTTAAGGCGGCAATTTAATCTAAAGTGAGGAAGAATACTACTCTTTAGCGCAATTATTAACTTAATTCGTATAACAATTAACAACGTTAGATAAGATCAGACAACTACGATTAAAAAAACGGCAATAATCGTCTATTTTAACCTCTACCATTGGTTTTTACAAACAAACTAGAATTAATTAGGTTAGAGAAAAAGTAACATATTTTTTATAAGCAATAAAACCAGTTCACAAATAGATTCATATTCAAGTTTTAGCGAAAAATTGTGTTCAACAAGGCTTATTTTGGTCTCAGAAATATTAACTATTCCAACGTCTATTTACACTACAAAGTGGTTTATAGCTCAAAATCTCGCCTAGATAATAAAACAACACTTGATTTTTGACGGATAAAAAGAGTGGAAAGTAGCAATAATAAGCTAAAATTCAAATGAACTAATATGAGTATAAACGAGTACTTTTTCAACAGAAGAAGATAATTAATGGTTTACACGGTTCGCCATTCGTGGCACGTTATTGATTGCTTTACATGAAAAGAGCTGATGGGCTTACATGAAAAGGACTTTATTTTATGCTCCGCTAGAGCCCTTATTATCGCCTATTAAATGAATTCCTAGTCGCAGTATGATTTGTCGTTCACCATACATTTCACAAAAGGCTTACCGATGGATAATTCAACCACTTATGCAGTTATCACCTACCTGATCATTTTCAAAGTAGCCATTATTCTGGTCGGAGGCCTCAGTATTGTACTCGGCTAAAAGTTGTTCGTTAGGGGGATTTTTCCCTCTGCGAGTGATAACCCAGCAGCATCAATGGAAGCTAAGTTAGGCGAGTACGAAATCAGCATGAAAAATGCCGCGCCAGGGACCTTTTTTGCCCTTTTTGGTTCACTAGTTATCGGCGCCATGATCCTCAGTTCACCGCCGGAGGTTAAAATGGAACAACGAAGCGGCCTGCCAAAAATCTCCCTACCGGATGACGGTAGTGCAGCCAAGACTACAACTAAGACTAGTTCTATCACCATGCGTGGTGGTAATACTGACACCTTGAATACAGAGGCTGACACTTTACATAGAGAGGCTTGGGCTCACCTAAACAATGCCCTCAAGGCTGCCAAACGCGCAGTAGAACTTAAAAGAACTTCAGAAAAGACATCAGAAAAAAATTCAGAACTTAATAATTACTTAGATACGTTGGCGGCAATCTCATTTATTGCCGAAGAAGACGTTGACGCCAAAGCAAAGGCATTAGAAGAAATACCTGATGACGCTGAATTTAGAAAACAACTGCAAAAATACTGTCAGTCAGAATCGTCATGTTAAAGCAGGTTCAGTCAGGAAATTAGGTCTTTATTTTCTTAGCCGATCCGAGCTTGATCGCAAAATATTTTCGTTAATTGTTTGATTACCTCAGACTATAAGACAAACCGAATATTGAGAGAGGCGTTATTATGAGAGAGCTAAAATTACTATTAGTTGTTCTGGCCACCATGCTATTTATCCCTGGCATAGCAGTATCTGCCAAGCCGAATCAAGCGTTCCTAATACCTAAGCTAATGCCACAATTAGGACACGATCAACGATTGGCATCTGTAGCTTTCTCACCTACAGGGAAGCAAGTCCTGACGGGAGGTAACGACGCCGCGGCTGTACTGTGGGATAACGCCACTGGTCGCGAGATTAGAAGATTTGAGATAGACAGAAACTCGGTCTGGTCAGTCGCCTTTGCCGCTAAAGGTAGCCAGGCTTTGATCGGAAGCTGGCAAGCAGACTTGTTTGACATCCAGACAGGCGAGCTTATCAGAAGCTTCCTGTCAGACGGATTGGTATTAGCGATGGCCGTCTCAACAGACGAAACACGCTTGCTATTGACCGCAACGAACGCAGCAAGCTTGTGGGACATTAACACAGGTAAGAAACTGCAACGATTTGAGGGCAATCTTAGCGCGATTAGCTCTGTGGCTTTTTCATCTGACGGCACACAAGTGATTACCGGAGGGGGTTACAACCCAACCAATGAAACAAGAGACATAAAAGACTTCACAATTCGCCTTTGGAACGCAAAGACTGGCAAAGAGCAACAGCAATTTGTGGGGCACACAGGTGCAATCAGCTCAGTCTCCTTCTCACCGCTCGATGGCAGGTATTTACTTTCCGCTAGCAGAGATGAATCAGTATCGCGTCTATGGGAGGTCTCAACAGGCCTTGAGATAGGACAATTTCAGGGATCTTCGGGGAAAAGCACTGGCGCCATTTTTTCACCCAACGGCAAGTACGTAGTGACTTCGTCATGGCCGATTACACTCTGGGAAGCAGCTACGAAGGCTAAAATACGCGAGTTCAATGGTCACAGGCAAGAGGTTGCCGCAGTCGCCTTTTCGCCCAATGGTAAGCAATTAGTGTCGGCTAGTTGGGACAAGACGGCTCGCCTTTGGGACGTGGACACAGGCAACGAAATCCAACGATTTGAAGGAAGATCATATAGCCCATCTGCGGTCGATTTTTCTGTAAACGGCCGACGGATTTTAACAGCAGGAACAGACAACAAAGCTCATCTGTGGAACGCCCAGACAGGTTCCGAGGTGCAGCGCTACGAAGGCCACGGCAAAGGCCGGTCAGGCAACGTCGATATTCCTGCTGTAGCAATGTCAGCGGATGGCAGGTTAGTGCTGACAGCTGGCAATGATGGCACAGCGCGTTTGTGGAACGCGCTGACAGGCGAAGAGTTTCAGGTGTTCAAAGGACATGGGAAGGACAAGAACGGGAACTACGCAGTCCGATCTGTGGCGTTTTCGGCTAATGAGCAACAAGTATTGACAGGCGGTGATGATGGAACAGCACGGTTATGGGATGTAAAAACAGGTGAACAATTACGTTTATTCAAAGGCCACACAGAAGACAAATACGGCTATTCAAAAGTTGAACCTGTGGCTTTCTTACCCGACGGGCACGTGTTGACAAGTGGAAAAGACGGCACCGCTCGAGTTTGGAACATAGAGACAGAACAGGAAATACGGCATTTCGATGGCTGGAAAGGAGAAGTCATTGCTTTCTCGCCAGACGGAAAGACTGCGATGACCAGAGCCAGCCATTACACCGCTAGCCTGTGGGATTTGGAGGCGGGTCGGGAAATCTGGCAGATCACGGACCAGCCTTATGTTTCAGCGGTTTTTTCTTCGAACGGTAAGCAGATATTGACGGTCAGTGGCTCCAATATTTCTGACAAAACAGCTCGCCTGTGGGATGCCGCCACAGGCGACGAGCTACAAAGATTTGAGGGCCATACCGCCAGCCTTAGCGCCGGGGCATTCTCGCCGGATGGCACTAAGGTATTGACAGTGAGTAAAGACCGCACGACCCGAATTTGGGATACTGACACCGGCAAGGAGCTAGCCCGACTCCTCTCCTTCAACGACGGCACTTGGGCGGTTGTGGATTCTTCAGGGCGCTTTGATGCCTCTAACGGTGGCGATATCGAGGGTCTTCACTGGGTAGTCGGCCTCGAGCCCATCAAACTCTCGCAGCTAAAAGAGCGCTACTACGAACCAGGCCTCCTGGCAAAGGTATTGAAGCTTAATACTGATGGGGAAGGATTACGCGAGGTCGACGTGTTTAATAAGAACGGTATCGCGCTTTTTCCTAAGGTTACTGTGACCCATGATCCCAGTCCCGATGATCCCGTATTGCGTGTGCATATTGAAAACCGCGGCGGCGGTATTGGTAAGGTACAAATTCTGGTCAACGGCAAAGAGGTCACCGAAGATGCACGGCCGGGTGGCTCTAATGACCAAGAAACAGCCATACTTGAACTGCAAGTTGATCTGACCAACAACCCACTGATGATCCCCGGGGCACAAAACGTGATTGAAGTGGTGGCCTACAACGGTGCCGGCTATCTGGCGAGCCTTCCCCGTGGTAGGCCCAAAGCGCGAGTTCGCAACAACCAACCAGCAGAGGCACCGGCATTATGGGCCTTGATTGTGGGGGTGTCTGAGTACCGTGGTAACAATATTGATCTCAACTACGCTGCCAAGGACGCTGACGATTTCGCCAATGCTCTCAGCATCGCCGCTAATGGGCACAAAGGCTTCAAAAAGGTCAATATTATTACGTTGACCGATTCGACGACTCCAGCCACTAGGGACAATCTCAGGAATGCCTTTAAATCGCTCAAACAAGCTAAACCAACAGATATTCTGGTGGTCTACTTAGCAGGACACGGGATCACTTGGGGGGGAGCTGAAGGTGACTATTACTATTTACTTCAAGACGCGAGCAGCATGGAACTCAAGGACAAGCTGGTGCGCGAACAAGTTGCGGTATCAAGTAGAGAATTAACCGAGTGGATCAAAGCAGTGCCGGCCTTGAAGCAGGCGTTTATTTTGGATACCTGCGCATCCGGACAGGCCATTTTGGTGAGCTTACGGCAGCATAGCTTGACCTGAGTAATTAGCCCAA
>TARA_R110001583_G_scaffold40722_3_pt1 | contig 10120 bp, 7 predicted proteins | sample TARA_R110001583 | Tara Oceans TARA_R110001583 (sample SAMEA4398432) | marine metagenome | biome: Polar Biome; feature: [MES] marine water layer (ENVO:01000295) within the mesopelagic zone...; material: water (ENVO:00002006), including particulate matter (ENVO:01000060) such as...... | reverse complement strand
GATCAAAGCCAAGCTCAGCGTGCTGTTAGTTGCTATCGCGCTAGGTCTGGCGCTACCCGTTTTAGGCGTTAGCCTTGCGATGTTCATCGTGATCGATGCGTTACGCTGGTATGTAAAAAAGCGTTACACTGCCCCCACCTAAATGCCCACTCTTCAAATACATCAAGGTGATCGATGCCAAAAGCACCCGTTAAACGCTTTCGTCGCTTACCCGATGACGAGCAGTCACGCGTTATCGAGATGGCCTGGGAAGACCGAACGCCGTTTGAAGCGATTGAAACGCTGTTTGGTTTAGCCGAACCGGATGTCATAGAGGTAATGCGCCACCAGCTCAAACCCGCCTCGTTTCGCCTATGGCGTAAACGCGTCACCGGCCGTGCCACCAAGCACCAAGCTCTGCGTTCGCCCGATGTACTTCGCGGCTACTGCCCGACGCAATATAAGCGCTGATGATTGGAAAAAGAAATGCTTCCGAAAGCGTCCTCTCCAATACGCGCTGGTTGACAGTATTTAACAGACCCTAAAGAAGGGGCTGTTTCATCAATGACGGGTAGTTTTGCCTTACCTAGAGCCCATTTTTAATCGCTCACACTTCCCCAATACCCGCCCTGTTTAAGCAATCCTTTCAAATGGTGAGTAAAAAGTTGGGCTTCGGTAGAGCACGGTTCTTTTCTACTTAACAGGCCAATGTCCATTCCGGGCACATCTTCTGCTAGTTCACGTCGCGATAAGTGGTCGCCATCCAGCGACCAGGGACGAAACACTAGATTGGATAAAATCGTCACGCCGATACCCATGCCGACTAAACTGCGCACTGCTTCAATAGAGCGGCTGCACGTAATCACTTGTGGCCTACGCGGCTGCCTTTTCCAGTAGCGCTCCCAGGTGGCTATATGCTCATCCATCTCTAGCAGAATAAAGGGGTATTCACACACGTCATTTAACTTAACGTGAGCTCGGCGTAGCAAGGGATGACCTGTGGGTGCCCATAGCCGCCGTGGGGAGTCAAACAGCCGTTCACAGTGAAAGTCTTCCGCAGGGGACACGTTATCGATGACTAACAACCCAAGGTCAATGTCGCCAGCCCGCAGTTGCTGTTGAATATCTTCGATACTGGCTTCAGAAATAGTTAGCTGAACACCGCTTAATATATTTAGTTGCCCTTGAAGTAAGCGGGGCAGCATGTAGGCCGAGATAGTTTCGGTTACCCCGAGGCGCAAGGTGCCACAGGGCTCATCTGGCAATGACCGAACGCTTTCTCTAGCCTGCTGCGCTTCGTGAAGTAGGCGAACAGCATATTGCTGCAGAGACTGCCCTGCTGCAGTGGGCAACAACCCTTTGGAATGTCGTGTGAATAACAGGCAACCCAAATCGTTCTCCAGCGCTTTAAGCGAGGCTGACATTGAGGGCTGGGAGATATGGCAACGTTGCGCCGCCATAGAAAGCGTGCCGGTCTCTATGATGGCCAGGAAGTGGCGTAATTGCTGCAGCGTCATAGATGAAACCTATATCAATCGACTTGAAATACATATTAGCTTGATGCGTTTGTGGAGCGATAGGATGAATTAAATGTTTCGAGCACTTACCTATGGCATCTACAACACTTACAACGACTCCCGCCGCCGCCCTTCCCGGCTTTTGTACGCTGTGCCGCTCTCGCTGCGGTACGCTCAATCATGTTCAAAATGGCAAGCTGGTGGCGGTTGAGGCATTGGCAGGCCACCCCACTGGCCGCGGTACCTGCGCAAAGGGACGTGCGGCGCCGGAGCTGGTTAATCACCCTGAACGTATTTTATATCCCCTTAAGCGCACCCGCCCAAAAAATGGTGGGGACCCCGGCTGGAAGCGTATCAGTTGGGAGGAGGCGCTAACTGAGATTGCCGACCGCTTGAACGAGATCCACGCTCGTGGAGCTGAGCGAGTTGCCTTCGCTGTTACTACCCCTAGTGGCACGCCACTTTCTGACAGCATCGATTGGGTGGAGCGCTTTATCCGTAGCTTTGGCAGCCCCAATACCATCTATGGCACAGAAATTTGTAATTGGCATAAAGATGTTGCTCATACCTTCACTTTTGGCTGCGGCACTCCCAACGCGGACTACGCCAATGCGCGACTTAACGTGCTGTGGGGGCACAATCCTTCCCATGTGTGGCTTTCCCAAGCTGGTGAGTTAGGGGTGGGCCAACAGGCGGGGGCCCGGCTACTAGTGATTGATCCTCGTGAAACACCGCATGCACGACAGGCCGATTTGTGGCTTGCTCCACATCCGGGTACTGATGGCGCTCTGGCGCTATCAATTGCCCATCAGTTGATTCTTACGGGCCGTTTTGATGTTGATTTTATTCGCCTTTGGAGCAATGCCTGTTTGCTGGTGGACGTAGCCACTGGACGCTATGTACGTGACCCCCTCAATCCAGAACGCTTTATGGCATGGCATTCCGAACAAGGGGCGCCTATTGGTTTGGATAACCGCTTTAAGACTTCTGAGTCGTTAGCTGCCCAACTTGCCCTGGAGGGAGAGTATGAACTTTACCCGGAGAGTATGGAGGTAATCCGCTGCCGCCCTGCTTGGAGCTATTACCGCCGGGCCTGCGCCGAATGGCCTTTGGAGCGTGCCGAGCAGGTAACAGGTGTTAAAGCTGAACAGATTTTACGCGCAGTGACACTGATAGGTGAGGCTGGTGATGCCGTTAGCTATCACGGTTGGACCGGCATTGGCCAGCACACCAACGCGACGCAAACTGAGCGTGCTATTGCGACGCTTTATGCCTTAACGGGTAGTTTCGACCGCCCTGGCGGTAATCGCCGCTGGAGCACACCGCCGAGCAACTCCGTTAACGGCTTAGAATTAATGCCAGAGGGACAGCGGGAAAAAGCACTGGGGCTTGGTAAACGCCCCCTTGGCCCGGCAGCCAGTGGTTGGGTAACGGCGGAGGATGTTTATGCGGCGATTGAAAGCGGCGTTCCCTACCCCATTGAGGCGTTATTCTGCTTTGGCGGCAATATGCTGGTTTCACAGCCTGAGGCCGAGCGCGGTGAGCGTGCTCTTGCCGCTCTCAACTTTCATGTGCATTGCGATCTTTTCCATACGCCTACTAATGCCTTTGCCGATATTCTGCTGCCGGTGAATACCCCGTGGGAACGGGAGGGCTTGCGCATCGGTTTTGAGATTAACGCTGAAGCAGCACGCCATGTGCAGTTACGCCCTGCCATGGTGTCGCCACGTGGTGAGTCCCGTGCTGATTACCAAATCGCGTTGGATCTTGGTTGCCGCTTGGGCATGGCAGAGGCGTTCTTCCACGGTGATATTGAGCAAGGTTGGAACCACATGCTTGCCCCAATGGGGCTTGATGTAGCGACACTACGCCGCCGTCCTGAAGGTATTCGTTTACCGCTGGAGCAGCTAACTGAGCGCCATACATTGCTGGACGCAAAGGGTCATTGTCAGGGTTTTGCAACGTTAAGCCGCCGGGTAGAACTCTACTCCCAAACCTTGGCAGAGAATGGCTACCCGGCGGTGCCCTCGTATGTGCCACCACAACCAGCCACTTCCGCCGAATGGCCATTGACGTTAATCACGGTGAAAAATGGCTATTACTGCCACTCCCAACAACGCCAGTTGGCCTCTTTGCGCAGCCGGGCGCCCGAACCCAGTGTGTCTATCTCACCGGCACTTGCCAAGGCTAAAGGGCTAGTGGAAGGCGCTTGGGCAGAGATCCTTGGTGAGCAGGGTAGTGCACAGCTGTGCGTTAAGCTCGATGAGAACCTAAGCAATAATTTGGTGGTAGCCGAATATGGTTGGTGGCAGGCCTGTCACGACCTCGGTCGTTCTGGTTATGCGCTGCATGGTCCTGGCTCTGCCAATATTAATGCCGCACTTTCTGCTCGCCGACGCGACCCGCTGAGCGGCGCGTTGCCGCTGCGTAGTGCTGCCTGCGACCTGCGTCCTGCGGAAATACCGGGTACTCGCTGGAGCGGCTTTCGCCCTATGCGCATCAGCGCGAAGATTCAAGAGAGCGAGGATGTGACCTCGCTGTGGCTAACCCCATCCAGCGATTTGCCATTGCCTTCTTACCTACCCGGCCAGCACGCTACTTTCCGCTTTTCTATTGATGGGGCCTGGATAGAACGCACCTATTCGCTTTCCGGCGCGGCTCCAGCTCAGTCAACGTCCGGGATGAGTTATCGCATCAGCGTGCGCCGCTCCCACTCGTTGATAGAGAGTCCAAGTGTATCGCAGCACATTCATGACCAGTTGCAGGCTGGCATGGAGATTGGCATGAAGATGCCTGGCGGCAACTTCACTCTGCCACTTCGTCATCGGCATCCGTTAGTACTTATCGCTGGTGGCATTGGTATTACGCCTTTTCTATCGCTGCTGGAAACGCTGGATTCCCAAGGTGCTGGCACGATGCCATCAGTCACGCTGCTGTACGCCAACCGTAGCGGCCAGAGCCATGCGTTTCGTGAGCGCCTCAAAGAACTCTGCCAGCGCTTGCCCCGCCTCCAGGTGTTGGATGTTTACAGTGAACCTAGCCCCAGTGATATCGCTGATGGTGCTTTCGATCATGCTGGCATTGTGGATGAGCAATTGCTCTTCTCACACGTGAGGCACGATGCCCGCGTCTACCTTTGTGGCCCCACCGTCATGATGGATGCCCTACGTGGCCTACTGGTAGCCCAGGGCATATTACCTTTTGAGATTTTTCACGAGGCGTTTTCCGCCCCCTCACGCCCCGTCTTAGACGCTATGCAGCCGCGCCGCATTCATTTAGCACGTTCACAACGCGAATTTGTTTGGCAGCCTCAGCACGGCAGCTTGCTTGAAAGCGCAGAGAAACAGGGTATTCAACTGCCTAGCGGTTGCCGTGTCGGCCAGTGTGAAAGCTGTTCACTCACTCTTATGGAGGGGGACGTTCATGTCTTGGTAGATACCCCAGCGGAGGAAGGGCGCTGCCTGACGTGCCAATCGGTTCCTTTGACCGACCTTAGTTTGGATGCTTGACCTGCTTTTCACATAAACCCGGGAGAAACGAAATAATGATAAAACATTTCACCAATGGCTGTGTGCGGCTGTTCGACCGTTACCTGCCCGACCCTTTTGTGCTTGTTGTGCTCATTACCTTGGTAGTGTTCTGTGCGGGCATACTATTTGAGGGCCAAAGCCCAGTAGCGATGCTTGATCATTGGCGCGGAGGATTTTGGTCACTACACACCTTTGCCATGCAGATGGCGCTCATCTTACTTACTGGCTTTATTGTTGCTAAGGCGCCGCTGTTTACCCGCCTGGTAGAGCGCATCGCGAGCGTTGCGCGTACGCCCGAGCGTGCTATTGTGCTAGTGACACTAACCTCTCTCATCGTAACCTGGGTTAACTGGGGCATTGGCTTGGTTATTGGAGCCATTCTCGCCCGTGAACTGGCACGCAGAGTTCCTCTGGTGGATTACCGGTTGCTGATTGCCAGCGCTTATTCCGGCTTTCTTGTTTGGCATGGTGGGTTATCCGGCGCGGTCCCACTGACACTGGCTACCCCCGGCCACTTTCTGGAAAGCAGCATTGGCCTTATTCCTACCAGCCAGACGCTTCTCAGCAGTTTTAACTTATTCATCTTAGCGGCGCTTTTGGTTGCTCTGCCGCTAACCAATCGGCTGATGATGCGCAACATCGACCAGCCTGTAACATTGCAGGAAGTCGTGGAAGTACATCCTGAGGTTTTGCCTGCGAAGAGTGACGATGATGATATGCGCCCCGCTCAGCGATTGGAGCGTTCGGCGTGGTTGGCACGACTGATCGGGGCAATGGGGTTAGCCGCGCTGGCGGTTTACGCATTGGCTAATGGCGGTGGACTTACGCTAGACGTGGTGATCTTCGCACTACTGTTCATCGGCATTCTATTGCACGGTACTTTGCGTCGTTATCTCGATTGTGTGCAGGAAGGTATTTCGGGCGCTAGTGGAGTGCTGATCCAGTTTCCTTTCTATGCTGGCATTATGGGCATGATGAGCGCTTCAGGCTTAACCTCCTCCATGGCTCAGCTCTTCATTGAGCATGCCACACCAGCTACTTTACCTGCGCTTAGTTTCATTTCTGCAGGGATTATCAATATTTTCGTACCTTCAGGCGGCGGCCAATGGGCAGTACAGGGCCCCATCCTGATGGAGGCAGCACAAGCTTTGAACGCAGATATTGCCAAGGTTGCCATGGCATTTGCGTGGGGAGATAGCTGGACCAATATGCTTCAACCTTTCTGGGCACTACCTGCATTAGCGATTGCTGGGCTCAAAGCTCGCGATATTATGGGGTTCTGTGCGGTGATCTTGTTAGTCTCCGGCATCATCATCGGCGGCACTTTGCTCATTCTTCCTTGAGATACGCCCAGAATAATTGAGTAGAGTGTATAAGTAACCTATTTAGTAGGAGCAATGCTCGGTCACTCATGAGAAGAGGCTCATCAATACTTTGGGCCTCTTCTCATTGATTATGTGTGTTAAATACTCATTTACTAAGCAACGTCAATCATACTTCATTATTTCCAAAACAAGCCTTTATCTAAACGTCTCTTTATTGTTATATTATTACATAACATAAACCCGTTTAGAGGTGACCTAGCAATGACCGCATTTACTCCCCTTCCCGTGACGGTGCTCTCGGGTTTTCTTGGTGCCGGAAAAACAACCGTACTCAATCATATTCTGGCCAATCGCGAGGGGCGTCGGGTGGCGGTGATCGTTAACGACATGAGTGAGGTCAACATTGATGGTGCACTGGTGCGCGGTGGCCCTGGCGAATCGACGCTGGATGGCGACGTGGCCCTTAACCGTTCAGAAGAGCGCTTGGTAGAGATGAGTAACGGCTGCATCTGCTGCACTCTACGCGAAGACTTGCTGGAAGAAGTTAGCCAACTGGCCCGAGAAGGAAAATTCGATTACCTAGTGATTGAGTCCACCGGGATTTCCGAGCCGCTGCCTGTCGCGGAAACCTTCACCTTTGAGGACGAAAGCGGCCAGAGCCTTTCCCACGTCGCCCGATTAGATACGCTGGTGACGGTAGTCGATGGCGCCAATTTTCTTGACCAGTATCGCGAAGCGCAAAGCCTCGCCGAAGCCGGCGAAAGCTTAGGTGAAGACGACGAGCGCAACGTTGCCGACCTGCTGGTCGATCAAATCGAGTTTTGCGATGTGCTGCTCATCAGTAAGACAGACCTCATCAGCGAAAAAGAGCTGGAGGCCCTGAAGGCGATTTTACGCTCGCTGAACCCTGATGCAGAACTAGTGCCGATTACCCAAGGTGACGTGCCGTTGGATAAAGTACTCGATACCGGCAAGTTCAACTTTGAGCGCGCCCAACTGGCACCGGGATGGCTAAAGGAGATGCGCGGCGAGCACGTCCCAGAAACCGAAGAGTATGGCATTGGCAGCTTTGCTTACCACGCCCGACGCCCCTTCCATCCGCAGAAATTTCACGACTTGCTTAACCAAGAGTGGTTCGGCAAAGGCCTGTTACGCTCGAAGGGGTTCTTTTGGCTCGCCACCCGCCCTCAAGCCGCTGGCCAGTGGAGCCAAGCAGGTGGTATCGCCCACCACGGCCCAGCGGGGGTGTTCTGGAAGGCGATTCCCGAAGAGCGCTGGCCAACGGATCCAGAAACGCGACAGTTTATTATGGAGAAGTGGCAGGAACCGTTTGGCGATATGCGCCAGGAGCTGGTGTTTATCGGTCAGAACCTGGATCAAGCCAAAATGCGTGAAGCGCTGGACGACTGCCTGCTAAGCGAAGCGGAACTGCTGGAAGGTATGAAAGCATGGAAGAAATTACCTGATCCGTTCCCCTCCTGGGAGTAGGTGATAACAGCACGACTCAAGTACCACAAGAGAGGCCGAAGCCTCTCTTTTTTTATTGCTTTTTTTTTGCAAGCCAAGTCGCTTACCGCAGCATACTGGGCAACCAAGTAGCGAGGCCCGTAAACACGATCAACACGGCGACCAGTAGCATCGAACAGAGAATGTAGGGAATCGCGGCCGAGTAGATTTCACTCATGCTCGTGCCCGGCGGTGCTACCCCTTTCATCACAAACAGTAACAGCCCCAATGGTGGTGTTGAGAAGCTGATTTCCAGTGCCAGCAACACGACGATACCGAACCATACCAAATCAAAGCCGAGCGCCTGAGCCAGCGGAAAGAAGATAGGCACGGTGAGCATCATGATGGAGATTTGCTCCATAAAGGTGCCCAGCACCAACAGTACCGCAAACATGGCTAACAGCATCAGGATGGGGGAAAGATCGAAGCCTGTTGCCCAACCGATCAAACCGCCTGACGCGCCCGAGAAACCGAGCAATTGGCTGAAAGTGGCCGAACCAAACACGATCAGATAAGCCATCAGCGTGACTTTTAGCGCCCCAGTGACCGAAAGCTTAAACGCCTCCCAGGTCATGCAGCGGAAAAGAAACGCCAGGATAATCACGCCCAAAGCCCCAAAGGCCGCGGCTTCTGAAGGCGTAGCAAACCCCATCAGCATCATCGCAACAATGATCACCATCACGCTGAGCATGGGCAGAATATCGGTCACTATCAGCTTGAGCTTGGCGCTTAGCGGCACTGGCTCCAACTCATAGACAGGAGCGGCATCCGGATCCAGCTTGGTTTGGATGAAAATGGTGACAATATAGAACCCCGCCAGCGTCAGCCCCGGCAAAATACCCGCGATGAGCAGCGCGCCAATATCCACTTTTGCCAAGGTTGCCAACAGTACCGCCAATGCAGAAGGCGGAATAATAATCGCCAAACCGCCGGTGCCCAGAATAGGGCCAATGGCCATTTTCTTCTTATAGCCGCGTCGCTCCATTTCTGGCACCAGCAGCGACCCCATCAACGCCGTGGAGCCCATGGAAGAACCACTCAGCGTGGAAAACGCCGTGCCGCCAACCACCGTCACATAAGATAAGCGCCCCGGCAGCTTGCCCATCAGTTGGTCAACGGCATTGAACATCTTCATGCCTAGTCCGGTTCGGAAAAACAGTTCGCCCATCAGTAGAAAGAGCGGGATGGGAACTAGGTTGAAGCTTGAAAGCGCGCCGAAACCGTTGTTGAGCATCTGTAAGATGCCGGTTTGGCCACCCATAAAGTGCCAGGCACCGATGACGTTAGCGGCTAAAAATGCCAAGGCTATCGGAGTGCCAATCGCCATAAAGATAAGTATAAGCGAGAGCAGAAAAGCGAGCGCAAAGTACCATTCCATTATTCTTTCATCCCCGCTTCGCCGCTGTGAAGTATTTCATGGCCCACTACAAAGCGGCCAAACTCAATCGCCATTAACGTAAAGCTAATAGGGAATACGATGGTCAGTATCCACTTCGGCACAAAGTAGGCACGCACGTCATAGTCTGTGCGCTCAATGTTGAGCAGAAATAGATCCAATCCTTTCCACGCCAGCACGCCGCACACCACGACACATAGCAGCGATACCCCTCGGCTTAGAATGTTGAGCGCTGGCAGAGGCAGGACGGAGGTCAGCAACTCAATATGCACGTGCCCTTTTTGGCGCACCAACCAGGGTGCCCCTAACAGGGTGAGGTAAAACATGGCGTACTCGGTGGAAAGAAAAAACCATGCAGAGGGCTGGAGCCCCAAATTACGGATGACCACCGAGAGCACTACGGCCACCATCAGCCATACCAGCATGATAGCGGCCAGAAGAGCCATGCCATTAAGTAGCAGCAAATAGCCGCGTTGTGCGTAGCGCATAAAAGACCCTAACGAAAATAGCCACACAAAAAAGGGGCGCTCACTGGCGCAGCGCCCCGCATGTCTTTATAGGTCGTTAAATTTTTCGATCAACGTATCGTAGTGCTCAAGCCCCATGGGATGACGCTCCATCTGGCGGCGCATACGCTCCCAGGTGGCATCACGGGCCGCATCTGAGAAACGCTGTGCAGCTTCACCTTCCAGGGTGATGACCTGCATACCATCGGCCTCAAGCTGAGCCTGTTGCTCCTTGGCTAATTCAGCCAGTTGTTCGGCGCTGTCGCGCTCATGCTCAATAGCGACTTCCTGAAGAATTTGCTGGGACTCTTCGCTGAGCTGGTTCCACTTGTCCAGGTTGACGATCACGCCCATATCGGTG
>TARA_R110001583_G_scaffold194983_3_pt1 | contig 10121 bp, 8 predicted proteins | sample TARA_R110001583 | Tara Oceans TARA_R110001583 (sample SAMEA4398432) | marine metagenome | biome: Polar Biome; feature: [MES] marine water layer (ENVO:01000295) within the mesopelagic zone...; material: water (ENVO:00002006), including particulate matter (ENVO:01000060) such as...... | reverse complement strand
GCCTCAGCCTCAGCCTCAGCCTCAGCCTCAGCCTCAGCCTCAGCCGTGTCGTCGTTCATTTCATCGGCAAAATCATCTTCGACCTCGGCCAAAGCGACAGGTTCATCGGCCGGCACAATCGCCGGGGGCTCTTGTTCTTCTTCGACCTCTTCCATCACGTCAGATGGATCTGGCGTGGCTTGGAATGCGCCAAAATTCGCGGAGGCTTGTTGATCTTCAACAAATTCGGCCTCGCCACGCTGAGCGACAGCGGCGCGGATGCGTTCGAGCTTATCAGCGATGGAATTGCCAACTGCGGGAGTTGCGGCTTTGGCCGTGGGAGCGGGGGTGTGCAGAGCCGGTTCGCTTTGCGCGATTGGGGCAGGCGAGGAAACCGGAGCAGCGGTCTCTTGTGCCAGCGGGGGCGTGCCGTTTGGCGCGGATTTGGCTTGGGCTTTGAGCGTCTTGGCCTTTTTGCGCTGGACTTTGGCCTCTTGCGACGCGGCCTGGGCGCGGGCGGCCGCCTTTCCAGCCTCAAGGTCATCGACAGTGCTGTCGTCCTCAAGTTGGCGCAACACAAGACCATTGTCTTGTACGCGGGCTTCGACCCGGCGCTGAATTTCTTTTTCTGCGATGGAATGTAGCATTTGAGGATCGGGCGTCGGAGGTTCGGCACCGAAATACCGATCATCTGCCGCGAGATCGCGGAAATACTCTGCAATGGACCGCATCGTGTTGAACGGATCATCGAATCCCTCCAACGTACAGGAGAACGTCCCATAGGATACGGTTAGAATTTTACTCTCACTCACCATGCCAATACTCGCTTTCTGCTCTTGCTCAGCATCTATGTGTTTACCATGAATTGGTTCGCAAATAGGAACAGAACAAGGAAATCGCTGTGATCATTTCCTGTCCGAAATGTGGCAAAATGGTTAACGCAGGAACTTAAAGTATGAAAAATTCTGTCCTAAAAACCGAAAAAAGCGTGACTTTACTGGGGGGTGGGCAGGTTAACCGTGAAACGCTTGCCGACATCTTAAAATCAGCTCCAATTTTGGTCGCAGCCGACGGTGCGGCAGATCGCGCTTTGGCCGAAGGCGTGATGCCGGAGGCGGTGATCGGTGATTTTGACAGTGTGTCACAGCATGCGAGGGAGGTGATTCCCCAAGCGCGGCTGCATCACATTCCTGAACAAGACAGCACGGATTTCGAAAAATGCCTCAGCCGGATTGACGCGCCGCTGATTTTTGGCGTCGGCTTCACCGGCGCGCGGGTGGATCACGAATTGGCGGTCTATACGGCTTTGACGCGCCACCCAAAACAACGCTGCATCATCGTGGGCGAATATGATGTGATTGCCCATGTGCCCAGCTCTATTTCTCTCCCCCTTGCGCCCGGCACGCGAGTGTCACTGTTTCCAATGGGGTCGGTGACGGGACGGTCTGCGGGGCTGCGTTGGCCGATTGAGGGGCTGCATTTTGCCCCAGCGGGCCGGGTCGGCACCTCCAACGAGGCGTCTGCGTCGCAGGTCGATTTGGACTTTGACGGGCCGGGGATGTTGCTGATCCTGCCGCGTTCGGAGCTTGCCGCGCTGGTCAAAGGTCTCTGTGTGTAAGGAACGGTTAAGAGGCGGTCGGGCCCGCGACCACCGGCGGTTTTTGCGCATGCATCCGTTCGCGGTGGATCAGGTATAGCCCCGAAGTGACGATCACTGCGATGCCGATCCAGACGGTAAGGCCGGGGAAGTCGCCAAAGACCACAAGCCCGGCGAGGGTGGAAAAGGCCAGCTCCAGATCGGACAACGGGGCCAGCGTGGCCGAGGGCGCAAGGCGCAGCGCCAAGGTCAGGAATTGGTGCGACAGGGTGGCGGCCAAGCCCACAGAAATCAGCCAGACCCACATGATCCCTTCGGGCATCACCGGGTCAAATATCCCGCCTGTGCCGTCGAAATAGACCAGGATCGGCAGCGCCATGAACACGGCAACCACAGCGGTGGCGGCTTGCAACAGGACGGGCGTGTGGTGGCGTAGCGCACGGGTGACCAGCATGTAACAGGCAAACAGGACGCCCGCAGCCAAAGGCAAAACGGCCACCGCGCCAAAGGCCGCAAGCCCCGGTTGCACCACGATCAGAGCGCCGGCACATCCGACCACGGCGGCCATGATCCGGCGTGGCCCGATCTGTTCGCTGAAGATCCACCACCCCAAAAGCAAGATCACGAAAGGTTCGACATAGGTCACCGCCAAAGCATCGGCCAAGGGCATGACCGACACCGCGCCGACAAAGGCAAAGGTCGCGCCCAAGGTGAAGATGGCGCGTAACGCAATGAGGCCCCAGTCGCGGCGGCTGATCCGCCACGAAAGCCCCATGATGAGTGACAAAGGCACCAGGATCAGCGCCTGAACGACAAAGCGCCCGACGGTGATTTGCGCCGCCGGATGTGAGGCGGAGGCCAATTTGGCGCTGACATCAATCAGCGGCGCAATGGCGCAAAAGCCCACCATTAAAAGGAGGCCGAAGACGGGGCGGTCATGGGGGCGATCATGGGGGCGGTCTGGGTGGCGATTTTGGCTCATGGGCCTTTGTCAGGCAGGGGGCGCGCGTGCGCAAGCCTCATGTCCTTTGACAGATCACACGCCGCTTGTGCAGTTTGGCTCAACTGTCCGGTCGCGTCAGGATATAGGCCGCCCCGGCACTCATCAAAACCGCCTGTGCAATCAGCACATAGGCGGGCAGGCCGAGGATCACACAGATGCCAAAAGAGGCCGCCATCATCGAAAGGGAGAGGATTTTGATCCGACGCGGAATGGCTCCGGTTGCTTCCCAATCGCGAATGAGCGGGCCAAAATGGGCGTGATCCAGCAACCACATCCGCAGGCGCGGCGAACCTTTGGTGAAAAAGAACGCCGCCAAGATGAGGAACACGGTCGTCGGCATCACCGGCAACACCGCACCGATCAGGCCTAAAGCCACGCAAAGCCCACCAAGGGCCAGATGGACATATTTTGACATCCGTGCAACCATGCCTTGTTCGATCACGCCTCCCTTACCCAAGCATTTATGCTCAAGTGACGCGCTGTCCAGTGGCCTTGACGCCGCAGACGGCCATAGAGCGCCTCAGAGGGCGAACATCACGCATTTATCCTATTCAAACGGCGGTGTGCCGCCTATAACCGCCGATGACTCTTTCCGTCACAACCGCTCGCTCATCCTTGGGGGAAATACACCATGTCCGACACCCTGTCGCCGATTGACACCGCCAAATTTGTCGCCGCCAAAAAGGCGGTGGAATTTGTCGAGGACGGGATGAAGCTGGGCCTTGGCACAGGCTCCACGGCGGCGTGGATGGTGCGGTGTTTGGGCGAATTGGTGCGCGATGAGGGGCTGAATATCGTCGGCGTTCCAACCTCAAGCCGCACCGCCGAACTGGCGCGGCAACAGGGGATCAAAGTGATCTCTTTGGATGAGGCGAAATGGTTGGACCTCACAATTGATGGCGCGGATGAATTTGATGGCGAGCTGAACCTGATCAAGGGCGGCGGCGGCGCGTTGTTGCAAGAAAAGATCGTGGCGACCGCATCAGATCAGATGATCGTGATCTCGGATGTCTCGAAACAGGTCGATATGCTCGGCGCGTTTCCTTTGCCCGTCGAGGTGATCCCTTTTGGCTGGCAGACCACCAAGGCGCTGATCGAAGAGACGTTGGTGTCGATGGATGTTCTGGGTCAACATTCGACCCTGCGGATGAACGGCGATGCCGCCTATGTCACCGATGAGGGCAATCACATTGTCGATCTTCACCTGCAACGTATTGGCAACGCACGGCAATTGGCCTTGGTGCTCAACCAAATCCCCGGTGTGGTCGAAAACGGCCTGTTCATCGACATTTGCGACAAGGTGATCATCGGCCATGGCGATGGCCGCGTGACGACGCGGGACATCCTGTCGGGTGAGGAAAGCGAAGATCAGATCGAATTCGCCGAAAGCGAAAACATTTTCGCCGATCTGGAGTGATCGCACGTTCCAAAACCGCACAGGGCCCCGCGCATAAACCGCGGGGTTTTCCTTTGGCGTCAAACCCCCTACATCTACCCTCAACTTAGACTTCTTCTAAAAGGCGGTAGCATGGATTTCGATTATGATCTCTTCGTGATTGGTGGCGGATCGGGCGGTGTGCGCGCGGCGCGGTTGACGGCGGCGGATGGGAAAAAGGTCGCGATGGCCGAAGAGTTCCGTATGGGCGGCACCTGTGTCATTCGTGGCTGTGTGCCGAAAAAGCTGATGGTCTTTGCCTCGCATTACTCGGACTACGCCGAGGAGGCGGGGAAATACGGTTGGGACATCACCTTGGGGGAGTTCAACTGGCCGTCGTTTCAAAAGCGGTTGCACGCCGAATTGTCCCGTCTTGAGGCCATCTACACCCGCAACGCCGATACGGCAGGGGTCGAGATTTTGCACCAACGCGCCACGGTGAAAGACCCGCATACGGTGGTTTTGGCCGATGGCACGGAAAAGACCACGAAACATATTTTGGTCGCCGTGGGTGGCACGCCATTTGTGCCTGACACCGTGCCGGGGATCGAACATGCGATCACCTCGAACGAGATTTTCGACATTCCGGCACTGCCGAAAAAAATCCTCATCGTTGGTGGTGGCTATATCGCCTGTGAATTCGCCTGTATCTTCAACGGGCTTGGCTCTGAGGTGACACAATATTATCGCGGCGCGCAAATCCTGCGCGGCTTTGATGATGAGGCGCGCGGCCATATTGCCGAGCTGATCACCGGGCAGGGCATCAACCTGCATGTCGGCACCGATGTGGAGCGGCTTGAAAAGCGCGGTGATGGCATTTGGGTCAAGGCCACGGACGGGCGCGAAACCGTGTTTGATGTGGTGCTTTATGCCACCGGGCGCACGCCCAACACCAAAGGCCTTGGGCTTGAGGCTGCGGGCGTTGAACTGGGCCGTCATGGCGAGATCAAAGTGGACGGCTATAGCCAAACCAACATTCCTTCGATTTATGCCGTGGGCGATGTGACCGATCGCATCCAATTGACCCCGGTGGCGATCCGTGAAGCGGTGGCGTTTCATGAGACGGTGTTCAAAGGCAATCCGATGAAACCGGATCACTCGAACGTGCCGTCGGCGATTTTCACCCAGCCGGAATATGGCGCGGTGGGGCTGACCGAAGAACAGGCGCGCGAAGAAGGCCCGGTCGAGGTCTATTGCGCCGCGTTCCGACCGATGCAAAACGCCTTTATCGAGAAAAACGAACGGGTGATGTTCAAACTCATCGTCTGTTCCAACTCGCGCAAAGTGTTGGGCTGTCATATTATCGCGCCTCATGCGGGGGAGATGATCCAGATCGCCGGCGTGGCGGTGAAAATGGGCGCCACCAAGGAGGATTTCGACGCGACCGTGGCGGTGCATCCGACTATGGCCGAAGAAATCGTCCTGATGAAAACGCCGACCCGCGTTCATAACTGAGTAAAACACCCCGAAAGGGGGCCAAACAGCCCGGAAACCGACCCTGCGACGATCTCGCACCCTTGAAACTCGGGGCGAGAGAGAACAGGTTAGACAAGAGCCTTGGCCCGACAGGTCTAACCTGCCGGGTCAGACCCATACGAGAGAGGAAGAGACCTTTATGGCCAGTAACAATGGCGGCCCTTGGGGCACCGGAGGGGGTGGAAACCGCCCGACCGGACCCGGTGGTGACAATCGTGGCGGCGACAACCGGAATGGCGGACGCCGTCCCGGAGACCAGCCCCAGATCCCTGAAATCGAAGATATGCTCAACAAGGGCAACGAATATCTGAAGGTGCTGATGGGCGGCAAAGGCGGCGGCACGGGTCGTCCCGGCGGCCCCGACGGCGAAGGTCCGCAAGTGCCGAAAGGCTTGGTTTTGTTGGGCGGTGTTGCCGCAGCCGCGTTGCTTTGGGCCTACAGCTCTTTCTATACGGTTCAGCCGCAAGAGGCCGGTGTTGAGCTGTTCTTGGGCAAATACTCCCAGACGACGGGTGAAGGTTTGCGCTTTGCGCCTTGGCCTTTTGTGACCTATGAAAAGGTCAATGTGACGGGTCAGCGGTCTGAAAGCATTGGCCTTGGCAATTCCGGTTCTGACAATGGCTTGATGTTGACCACCGACGAAAACATCGTCGACATCGACTTTCAGGTGGTGTGGAACATCAACGATCCGGCCAAATTCCTGTTTAACCTCGCCGATCCGCGTGGCACGGTTCAGGCCATGTCAGAGGCCTCGATGCGTGAAATCATCGCCGCCTCTGAACTGTCCCCGATCCTGAACCGCGACCGTGGCTTGATCTCTGATACGACCAAAACCTTGGTGCAATCGACCTTGGATGCGTTGGATTCGGGCATCACCATTGTGCGCGTCAACTTGGACAAAGCCGATCCGCCGAAACAGGTGATCGACGCGTTCCGTGACGTGCAGGCCGCCGAACAAGAGCGCGACCGTTTGGAACGTCAGGCCGATGCCTACGCCAACACGGCTGTTGCCGGTGCGCGGGGTAAAGCCTCGCAAATCTTGGAAGAGGCCGAAGGCTATCGTGCCCAAGTCGTCAACGAAGCCAAAGGTGAGGCGTCGCGCTTTAGCGCGGTTCTGCAAGAGTACCAACAAGCCCCTGAAGTGACCCGCAAACGTCTCTATCTTGAGGCGATGGAAGAGGTCTACGGCGGGATGGATAAGATCCTTCTGGATGATGCCGCGGGTGGCGGTCAGGGGGTTGTGCCCTATCTGCCGCTCAATGAGCTGAAGAAATCCACCACCGGAGGGTCGAACTGATGAAGAAGCTTCCTATTCTGATCATCATCGCGGGCCTTGCTGTGTTCACGGCCTTGTCTTCGATCTTTATCGTCGACGAACGTGAAAAGGCCATCGTGTTGCAGTTTGGCCAAATCAAATCGGTCAAAGAAGACCCCGGTTTGGCGTTTAAACTGCCGTGGATTCAAAAGGTCGAGTATTTTGACGACCGTATTCTGTCGCTTGAAACTGCGCCGACCGAAGTCACGCCCTCCGATGACCGCCGTCTTTTGGTCGACGCTTTTGCGCGCTATCGCATCGCCGATGTTGTGACCTTTAAAAAGGCTGTGTCCACGGGTGGCATCCGCAAAGCGGAAACCGATCTTGAGGGTATCCTCATTGACCGTATTCGTGCGGTTTTGGGTGCCGATGGCGTGACCTCGAACACCATCTTGTCGTCTGAACGGTCCACCTTGATGGCGCAAATCACCGCGCAATCGCGGGTGCGAGCGCAAGCTTTGGGTCTTGAAGTGTTGGATGTGCGTTTGAAACAAACCAACCTTCCAGAGCAAAACTTGGAAGCGACCTATGCGCGGATGCGGGCCGAACGCGAACGTGAAGCCGCCGATGAACGTGCCCGTGGTGAAGAAGCCGCGACACGCGTGCGCGCGCAGGCGGATCGGACCGTGGTCGAACTTGAATCTGATGCCCGTCGTCAGGCCGAGATCACCCGCGGTGAAGCCGATGCAGAGAAAAACAAAGTCTATGCCGAAGCCTACGGTGCGGATGAGAATTTCTTTGAATTCTACCGCTCTTTGGATGCCTACCGCGTGGGCTTGTCTGGATCGAACACCACCATGGTGATCTCGCCGGACAGCGAATTCTTTGACTACCTGAAATCCAATACAGGCCGCTAAGACGCCGTGTCGGCTGTGGGTCTTTGATCCTCGAAGGAACATCAAGAGGGGCGGGTGGAACCACCGGCCCCTTTTTTATGGCCAAGCTTCATAAGCTGTTCATCTTGGCGCGCTTTACCCTTGTCACAGCCCGCTCACATGCTGTTGACTGAACGCGACCGACTTTGAGTTGTGCCATGCTGCAGCTATCTATACCCCAAAGACACGTGTCGCGCCCGACCATGCCATTTCCGGCAAAAGAATTCGGGGGCATCAGACGGAGGATATTTTACCGATGATACAGGCTCGCGCCATTCCCACCGATCACAACAGAGGGTTGGTTCCCTCCCGCGCTGATCTTCGCATGATGGTCTTTGCCCTGATTGGGGTCATTGCACTTCTGTTTCAAACCGTGTCTGCCGAGGCGCGTGGCGCGCCTGAAAGTTTTGCCGATCTCGCCGAAAAGGTCAGCCCCGCCGTGGTGAACATCACCACTACAACCATGGTCGAGGCCGCCGCCAATGATCAGCCGGTTGTGCCCGAAGGATCGCCCTTTGAGGATTTCTTTCGCGATTTCATGGACCGCAACGGTCAAGGCGGACAGACGCCACACCGCTCCCAAGCATTGGGATCGGGGTTTGTGATCTCTGAGGACGGCTATATCGTCACCAACAATCACGTGATTGAAGGCGCTGACGAGATTTCGATTGAGTTCTTTGAGGGCTTCACCCTTCCGGCCAAATTGATCGGCACTGATCCGAAAACGGACATCGCCGTATTGAAGGTCGAAAGCGATAAGCCTTTGAAATATGTGCCGTTTGGTGACAGCGACTTGTCGCGTATTGGTGATTGGGTCATGGCCATGGGCAACCCGCTTGGCCAAGGCTTCTCAGTCTCTGCCGGTATCGTGTCGCAACGTGGCCGCGCGCTTCAGGGTGCCTATGATGATTACATCCAAACGGACGCGGCCATCAACCGCGGCAACTCCGGCGGTCCGCTGTTCAATATGGACGGTCAGGTGATCGGCGTAAACACCGCGATCCTGTCCCCGAATGGTGGCTCCATTGGCATCGGTTTCTCGATGGCCTCAAATGTGGTGTCCAAAGTCGTCGATCAGTTGAAAGAATTCGGTGAAACCCGCCGCGGTTGGTTGGGTGTCCGCATCCAAGACGTGACGGCGGATGTGGCCGAGGCCATGGGGCTTGAGGCCGTCAAAGGTGCGCTTGTCACCGATGTGCCTGAGGGGCCGTCGAAAGAGGCGGGTCTTGCATCCGGTGATGTGATCCTGACTTTTGACAACAAAGAGGTCACGGACACCCGCAGCCTCGTGCGCACAGTGGGTGAGACCGAAGTTGGCAAAGCGGTGCGTGTCACTGTGTTCCGCGATGGCAAAACCAAAACGCTGATGGTCACTCTGGGACGTCGTGAAGAGGCCGAAAACGTTGCCTTTCCGACCGATGATGGGGCGGCACCGCAAGTGCCCGACACCACCCAGATGATGGGCCTGACCTTGCAGCCACTGGATGACACGCTGCGCGAAGAGCTTGGCGTCACCTCCGGCACCGATGGTCTGGTTGTGGTCGAAGTGGATGAAGCGTCTGAAGCCTTTGCCAAAGGCCTGCGGGCGGGCGATGTGATCACCGAGGCCGGTCAGCAAAAACTGATGTCTGTGACAGATCTTGAGGCCCGTGTGAGTGAAGCACGCGAAGGCGGACGTAAGACTGTGTTGCTCTTGGTGCGTCGCGCTGGTGACCCACGCTTTGTAGCCCTTGGTGTCGATGACAACTGAGCCTAAGCGCCTCGCCTCATAAAACAAAAAGGCGGCCCCCAGAGGTGGTGGGCCGCCTTTTCTATCTTGGAATATCTGAAAAGAATGTCTGAAAATCAGCCCTCGCGCGGCACTTCCTTAAGCCCAAGTTGACGTGCGGCCGCCAAGGATAGGATGTCGCTGTCCACACCTTGTTCCAATTGATAAGCGTGAATGGCGCGTTTTGTCGCGAAATCCATCCGCCCATTTGCAGCCCCCGCGTGATAGCCGCGCACCGACAGCGCCCGTTGTAGCGAGGCGATGAACTCGGGCGTCAGCTCCTCTTGGCACAGGGTCTCAAACCACAATTCCTTGCGCTCACGGACAATCTCTTGCCGGGTTTCGGTGCGATAGACGGCGGGGTAGGAGACGGTGCCATTGGCCTCGATTTGCGGCGGTTGCACCAAAACCTGATCGGTCACGGTTTCGATGATTGCGGGGGTGACATGGCGGCCGTAACAGGCATTTGGGTCGGCCCCCGGCGGTGCGCCCGGCGTATCTGACGCACGCAAAATACCCTCTTCCGGGGTGCTCATCTGACAGGCGGCCAAAAGCCCTGCCAGAATGAAAAGCGGAAATCGGACGGGGAAAAGGACCTGTGTCATCGGCTTGCCTGTCTGCTTTGCCCCTTCTGGGGCCATTTGAGGCAAGTCTACCGCGAAATCCAGATTTT
>TARA_R110001583_G_scaffold195378_1_pt1 | contig 10128 bp, 9 predicted proteins | sample TARA_R110001583 | Tara Oceans TARA_R110001583 (sample SAMEA4398432) | marine metagenome | biome: Polar Biome; feature: [MES] marine water layer (ENVO:01000295) within the mesopelagic zone...; material: water (ENVO:00002006), including particulate matter (ENVO:01000060) such as...... | reverse complement strand
AGCGGGGGAATTTTCAGCTTTTCATGTGCGAAATGCATACAAGGAGTAACAACCCTTGGCATTTTGCTTTTAGCTAAGATGAGTACAATTATTAGTGCCTATTGGAGCTAATAAATAGAGAACTGCTTGTGAAGACGCATCTGCCTCATCCATCATGAACTTCAGGTACTTATTAGAGAAATGCAAACTTTCAACTAGCTTTTGAAAGAAGTGAGTAAATGGTTATCTGACGCAGGAGAGGTATCTCAAAGAAGGTACGATTGTAGAAGCGACTAGCTACTATTATCGAGGTAGCCAGCTCTGCCAAGAATAAAGTCAAAGAAAGAGCCTTTGAATTCGATGAAGCTCAGGGGCTTTTTATTTCCCCTTTTTCTTAATACTGTATTATCGCTATAGTCGTGTTGTCATACTGTCTGCTTCGGTCAACAATTCTTGCAGTTGGAGTGCAGCCTCTCTTAATAGCGGCTCATGGGCCTTGAGTTCTTCTAGTGTGCATCGAATTGTAGGCGCATGGCAGAAGAGGCAGGCTGCAAGACGTCCATCCTGATGGGTTACTGGCACAGAGATGGCGATCATTCCGTCAATGAACTCTTCATTATCGACACCCAAGTCTGTTTTTCGAATGTGTTGCAGATCATCCTCAAGCAAGCGTGGGTCGGTAATAGTATTTCGTGCCAGCTTGATCAGGGGTAAATTCCTGAGAACTCGCTGGAGAATGGCTTCCGGAAGGCTCGCTAGATAAAGTTTGCCACTGGCTGAACCCCAGATGGGTACATGACTGCCAATTGGTAGATGGATTTGTAACGGCCAATTTGATTGGACTCGGTCATAATAGATCATGTTGGTGCCATCGGGTATCGATATGCCACAAGTTTCGTCAACCTGTTGTGCGAGACCTTGCAGTATGGCCTGGCGCTGCACTTTGACTTCATTACTGTTCATTACCCCCATTGCTATTGTCCGCATGACTGGCCCGGGTATTAAATTGCCGCGCATGTTGGATTGAAAGAACCCCTGCTCTTCCAGCTGTTGAACCAACCGATGAACGGTCGCTTTGGGAATATCAAGATCTTCGATGAGATCGGGTAGCGGTGTGGCTCTTTCAGCAGTACAAACATAACGAACGATATCGAGTACACGCTGAATTGAAGAGCCTTTTTCACGGCGAGAGAGGGTCATGGCATTGTTAGGGGGTGTCATGGAAGCGGGTCTCTGCTGTGGTTGATTCACAATGATACTACCATGATGCCCCCTGGGGAAGCTGGACGACACTCTAGCTCAAGGTTGGCATGTTAAAGTCAGTGTTCTGGCGGATGCCAGTTGGCCAGCGGCTGGTAATAGTTTTCATTCTAGTGAAAAAACGTACACCGTCTGGCCCGTGCATGTTCAAGGGGCCGAATAATGAACGCTTCCATCCTCCAAAGCAGTGGAAAGCCATCGGAACTGGAATGGGTACATTGATCCCCACCATTCCAACTTGAATGTTGTCGCCAAAGTTACGAGCTATATTCCCATCACGAGTAAAGATTGCCGTTCCGTTTCCATACTCATGAGCGTTAACCAGCGCTACCGCCGCGTCGTAGTCAGGTACTCTGACAATTGACAGCACAGGCCCGAAAATTTCTTGCTGATAAATATCCATATCCGGCTGAACGTTGTCGAACAGACAGCCACCGATGAAATAGCCTGTCTCATGCCCTGACACATTAACTCCCCGGCCATCGACCAGCAGACGGGCACCCTGTTCTACTCCTGATTCAACAAAGCCCTGAACTCGGGTGCGATGTTCCTCAGAAATCAGAGGGCCCATATCGTTCTCGTCTGTGACGCCGTAGCCTGGCCCTACTTTGAGTGTTCTTACTCTTTCTTCCAGACGGCGGGCCAAGGCATCGCCTACCTCATCGGTGATTGCAACAGCAACTGAAATAGCCATACAGCGTTCACCGGCAGAACCGTAAGCTGCACCCATAAGTGCGTTGACTGCTTGATCTAGGTCGGCATCAGGCATTACTACCAAATGGTTCTTTGCGCCACCGAGTGCTTGAACTCGCTTACCGTGGGCGCTTCCTGTGGCATAGATATACTCGGCTACAGGGGTTGAGCCGACAAAGCTTATGGCCTCAACTCTATGGTCAGTGAGTAACACGTTGACAGCTTCTTTATCGCCATTGATTACGTTAAATACGCCTTGCGGTAATCCTGCCTCGGCGAGAAGTTCCGCTATTCGCATGACAACAGAGGGATCCTTTTCTGAGGGTTTGAGGATAAATGTGTTTCCGGCGGCGATGGCAACTGGGAACATCCACATGGGAACCATAACGGGAAAGTTAAAAGGTGATATACCAACGCACACACCCAGAGGCATCATCATTGAATGGGTATCAATTTCACTGCCAACATTGCGGCTGTGCTCGCCCTTGAGTAGATGAGGTATGCCACAGGCGAATTCCACCACCTCTTTGCCTCGCGTCAATTCACCTTTCGCGTCGGACAATACCTTGCCATGTTCGCGTGATATTAACTCAGCCAATTCATCTTCGTGTTGCTCTAACAGCGCTTTGAAGCGGAAGAGAATCCTTGCACGACTCATAGGTGGGGTTCTGGACCAGGCTGGAAAAGCCTCGTGGGCAGCCTCAATCGCGCGAAGTGTATCCTCCTTTGAGGCCATCGTTACATGGGAGCAGGACTCTCCAGTAGCAGGGTCGTGAATTGGAATGGTTTTTTTGCTGTCGCCAGCATAATGCGTGTTGTTAATAAAGTGACCTATGGTGTGTTGCATGTTGGTTTACTCCTGGTTCCACGTTTGTATATACAGTTCAGCAATTTCAGATTGGCTTGGTACTCTGGGGTTGTTTCCTGGGGAGCCCGAGGCAAGAGCCTGTTCGGCCATTAGCTCTCTCAACTCCATAAAACGGGCTTTGTTAATGCCAAAGGCGGTCATACTAGGTACCAGCAATTCCTGGTTCAGAGCACACAGTTCAGCCAGTAGCTTTTCATTCGCGGTCTCATCAGAATCCTCTTTACTTGCCACCCCCATAGTTCGTGCGCATTGGGCGTAACGCTCTGGTGCACCAGGTATTGAGAAACGTGTAACAACGGGCAATAGCATGGCGTTACTGAGTCCATGAGGTACATGAAAATGGGCACCTATCGGGCGACTCATACCGTGAACCAGTGCGACGGAGGCGTTAGAAAACGCGATACCGGCTAGAGTCGATCCAAGCATCATCGCTTCTCGTGCTTCACGGTCTTCAGGGGAGTGATAAACACGGCGTAGATTTGGAGCGAGCAATGCGATGGCCGCCAATGCCTGCTGGTCACTAAATGGGTTAGCTTTCTGGCTTACGTAGGCCTCAATGCCGTGAGTTAGCGCATCAATACCGGTGTCTGCAGTGATTCTCGGCGGTGCAGACAGCGTCAGTTCATAATCAATAATTGCTGCATAAGGCATGAAGGCTAGGCCCATACACAGCATTTTTTCGTCAGTATCCCCATTTGTGATGATAGTGAATCGAGTGACTTCCGAACCAGTTCCAGCTGTAGTGGGAATAGCGATTACAGGCACTCCAGCTTCTACCACATCCCGTGGTACTTTGTAGTCGGCCATGCAGCCGCCATGATGGGCTAAGACGGCAATGGCCTTGGCGCTGTCGATAGCGCTCCCGCCGCCAAGCGCGACCACGGAGTCGAAGTGGCCGTTTCTAAGCTGTTCCACTGCAGGCCATAGTGATTGCTCGGTAGGTTCTGGTTCTGTACCTGTGAACAATCCGCTTTCCAAGCCAGCTTCTTCAAGAATCTTTAAAAGTAGGTCGACATAGCCAAGCGATACCATGACTTGATCTGTCACGATGAGTGGCCTTTTACACTGTAGAGTTTCCAGCATGGGCGGCAGTTTAGTAATGGCTCCAGCGCCCGTTTCGAGCATGCGCGGTAGAACAATTTTGTGGGACATGGGTTGATCCTCTTGTTGGGATCGGGCACCTGCACAATGTGACCGACCTTTGCGTTGACTTAGAATTCCAAATAACCTTAATTCAAAAATGAGACAAATAGTACCACTTTTGATATTAAATATTTATTATTAGGAAAAAAATCAAACTAATAAATTTCTTAAGGCAGCTGATGATGTGAAATAAGTGGGATTTGAATATTATTTTGCTAAATAATGAAATATTAGTTGACTATGGTTGTTATTCTAATGTAATTTTTTTCAATCCGATGGTCAGACCATCAGACCACTACACCAGTGAAATGATTCTGGGAGGATCTTAGAGTAATGAGCATTGAACCCTTAGAAAGAAAAAGCTTAAGCGACTTGGTAGTTGAAAGGATAAAGCAACAGATCCTCAAAGGTGAGCTAAAAGAAGGCGATCGAATACCAAGCGAGAGAGAGCTTTGCGAACAGTTCGCAGTGAGTCGCGCATCGGTTCGAGAGGGGCTGAAAATTTTATCACTTCAAGGGCTGTTGAGCCGTACCAATGCGGGCACCGTCGTAACAACCAACTTTTCTTCGATACTTGAAGAGGCATTAACACTGAAGGTTCTTCTTGACGATACCAGCTATGCGGATACGACTGAAGCTCGTTTGTTTCTTGAAAAAACGATGGTGAGGTTGGCTGCACAACGCATTACTGATGACGACATTCAGCTAATTGAGGTTCATCTAATGGCCATGATTGATGCTGAAGAGCGAGGGAATAATAACGACTTCGTGATGGCCGACATCGCCTTCCATCAAGAAATTGCGAAGGCTTCGCGCAGCAGTGTTCTGAATATCCTTTATAACTCGATCATCATGCTGGTCTTCAAGGTTCAGACTCGTGTTGGTTATGACGCTTCTGTGATGAAGGAGTCGATTAAATACCATAAAAAAATTCTTGAAGCTCTGCGCAGAGGAGATGTACCCGAGTCAGAAAATGAAATGGAAATGCACCTGCTCGATGTTCAGGAACGACTTAACTATATGACAGGAATCGATAAACTCAAAACTGGAGAATAAAAAAATGTACGTGCGCTTTAACTACAAAAATAAGACAAGTGAAGGTTATCTGAAAGGCGACAAGGTTTACTACCTGAATGGCCCAATGCTCGAAGGCGGAGTTGCAGGTGAAACTTGTGTGGATCTGTCCAGCGTTCGATTGCTCGCGCCGTGCGTGCCGAGCAAGGTTGTATGCGTAGGGCTGAACTACAAGGACCATGCTGCGGAAATGAATGAAACGCTGCCTAAAGAGCCGCTCTTGTTCATAAAACCTTCTACATCGGTAATCGGTCATCAGGACGCAATTATCGCGCCCTCACACAGCAAGCGCTTAGATTATGAGGCAGAGCTTGCCATTGTCATCAAAAAACGCGCAAAAAACGTTAGTGTGGAAGACGCTGACGACTACATCTTCGGTTATTCCTGCGCTAATGACTTCACTGCCCGTGATTTGCAGCTAGGTGATACTCAGTGGACTCGAGGCAAGTCATTTGACACTTTTTGCCCGATTGGTCCCGGCATCGTTCCTACCATCAATCATGATGATTCGACAATCGAACTGACGGTCAACGGTGAGGTGCGACAGAAATCTAACCTTAACCAGCTGATTTTTAGCGTCCACGATGTCGTCAGCTATATCTCAAACCATATGACACTACTTCCAGGCGATGTCATTCTGACGGGAACACCTCACGGTGTCGGCCCTGTGACCCCCGGTGATTCTATGACTGTCACTATTAATGGTATTGGTTCGCTGACTAATCAACTGGTTACCGACTGAGCGATTCGTCATTTTTTGCCAGCCCGCTGGCTGGCGTATTCCAACTACTCGAAGGAGCAAATAGTGGCTAAGTACTCTGTATTCATGACTGATAGCATTTTTCCTGATACGACTATCGAGCGAGGCGAGCTGAGTCTCGCCGATGCCGAACTAACATTGTCAAGCGCACCGGACACTGAGACTTTGATTCGTGAAGGTCAGGATTGTGATGCAATGATGGTAGTTTATGCCCAAGTAGATGCTAACGTTATCAGTAAACTTACCCGCTGCAAGGTTATTGTGCGGCTAGGTATTGGTTTCAATAATATTGATCTTGAGGCGGCATCGAAGGCCGGCATTATGGTGGCCAATGTGCCTGATTATTGCCTAGATGAAGTCGCTGACCACACCATGGCCTTGGTGTTGGCAGTCGTGCGAAGAACTTGCTTCTTGAACAACAAGGTTGGAAGCGATGTTTGGAGTATTGCTGACGCGAAACCAATTCCTAGGTTGCGAGGCAAGGTTTTTGGACTCTTCGGATGCGGAGCCATTGGTCAGCAGGTGGGTAAGCGTGCGTCGGCCTTTGGTATGGAGGTGATTGGCTACGACCCCTATGCACCAGAGAGCGTGTTTGCCGAAAACAACATTCGTCAGGTCGCGGATTTCGATGAGTTTCTTGCGGCTACCGATGTGCTTTCCCTGCATATGCCATTGACTGATACGACTCGTCATATTATTAATCGCGAAACCATAGCGAAGATGAAACGTTCTGCCTATGTCATCAATACTTCACGAGGCGGGCTTATTGAAGAAGGTGACTTGTACGAGGCTTTGGTGAAAGGAGATTTAGCCGGTGCCGGACTGGACGTTCTGGAGGTTGAGCCACCGGTTAGTGCGCCGCTGCTTTCGACGCTTGCCAATACGGTGATAACACCCCACGCAGCGTTCTTTTCGGAGGAGTCGGTTGTTGAACTCCGCAAAAAAGCTTCACAGGAAGTGATTCGTACTCTAGAAGAGGGACAGCCCAAGTTCTGTGTCAATCGATAATAAATGGTGCATCAACATCAAATAAAAAGTACCGGTCCTATCCGGTCGGAATACCCGTCGGTCCAACGCTGGCGGTTACCCTAAAACAACAATAATAAGGAATTTGACATGTCTAAGAAACTATCTGCAATAACGGCGGCTCTAGTTATAGTGGCGAGCGCAGCCACTCTTACCGTCGCTAGTCATGCCGCTGCAGCGGATGTGACCATCAAGTTTGCCCATAACGGCAATACTAACCCGAACGATCCTCAGAACGTTGGCATTGACGCGTTCAAAAAAATGGTCGAGGAGCGTTCTGGTGGCGACATCAAGGTTAATATCTATCCTGCAGGGCAACTCGGCGACGCGAGAACCATCGTTGAAAGTGTCCAGATGGGAAGTCTGGAAATGGGAGACGTTGAGAATGGGCCGATGGGCCGATTTGTGCCCGAGGCGATGCTTTGGGATCTGCCGTTCATCTTCCGTGACATTGATCATGCCCATGCAGTTCTTGACGGAGATATCGGTAAGCAGGTTCAGAAGGCCTACCTTGATGTGGGTATTCGGCATCTTGCCTATAACGATGGTGGCTTCCGATACTTTACTAACGATGAGCGGCCGATCGAGAAAATGGCTGATCTAGAAGGCTTGAAAGTCCGAGTGATGGAAAGTGAAGTCATGATTAATACGGTTAATGCGTTTGGCGCATCGGCGGTTCCTATGTCTTTTGGCGAGCTCTATTCATCCTTGCAACAGGGTGTAGTTGATGGTCAGGAAAACCCGATGAACCTCATCTACAGTCAGCGTTTCTATGAGGTTCAGAAGTATCTATCGCTGAGCGGGCACTTTTATTATCCACGTCAGTACATTGCATCAGAAAGCTGGTGGCAAGGTCTGAGTGATGGGCATAAGTCCATTATTGCAACAGCGGCTAGGGAAGCCAGTGATATCCAGCGAGCAGCGCTAATCAGCTACGAGCAGAAGATCCAGATTGTTCTTGAAGAAAAAGGCATGTTAATCAATAAAGTTGACAAAACTGCCTTCATAGAAGTTGCCAAGGAAAAAATTTATCCTGCATCCTATGCAGCCATTGGCGAAGGAGATATCGACAAGGCCAAGAAGTTAGTTCAAGGCATTCTCAGTACCCAATAAAAGTGGTGCGGCCGGAGGGGGATACCTACTCCGGCACAGCTTTCGAATAATAAACAGTGAAGAAATTAGGATGGAAAGCGTGAACAAAAAAAATGATTCAGGCCTGGTGCATTACTTCAATACGTTGGTCAAATGGCAACTGGTCCTCATGATGATGGCGATCGCAGGTCTCACGTTCTATCAGGTTATTATGCGCTATGTCTTTAATAACGCGTCCTCTTGGAGCGAAGAGCTTATCCGATTTGTTTTTGTCTGGTGCAGCTTCATTGCAGCGGCTGTTGGGGTGCGCGAAGGCATCCATATCGGCATCAATATATTCGTCAATCTCCTGCCTCGAAAACTCACTCCTCTTATCGAAATTTTGGTGAATCTGGCGTTACTAGTTTTTGCAGGATATATGGTTTATTACGGCTGGCAAACCACCAATATGGCGAGTAGGCAGCCTTCACCGGCACTGGGTATTCCGATGAGCTGGGTATACATGTCGATACCTGCCATGGGTGCGATGATGATCTTTTATTGTTGTCTTGAAATCGTTGATTCCTGCAAGCGATTCATAACCCTGAGGAGTGAATAATCATGCTTTTTGCACTTGTTGCGACACTACTGATTGCGTTTATTGTCAATGTTCCTATCGGTTTTGCTCTGGCTATCGCTACGCTGGTGAGTCTGGTGGTATCGGGCATGGCGCCCATCGGTATTATTCCCCTGAAGATGGTAGCCGGTGTTAATTCCTTCCCATTATTGGCCATACCACTTTTTATGCTGGTTGGGGCCATAATGGAGCGCGGTGGCATTTCCCGCCGTATTGTCCATCTTGCGAGCTCCCTTCTGGGGCATGTTTCGGGAGGTTTAGCCGCCGTTTCAATACTGGCTTGCACTTTTTTTGCCGCGATTTCTGGTTCCGCACCGGGTACGGCTGCGGCAGTGGGTGAGTTAACCATTCCGGAAATGGAAAAGAGGGGGTACTCCAAGGCGTACGCATCGGCGGTCGTTGCTTCTGCCTCGTGTCTGGGAGTCATTATTCCTCCGAGCATTACCTTTATTATCTTTGGTATTGTTGCCAATGTTTCGATTGGGCGGCTATTCGTCGCGGCCATCGTACCTGGGCTATTTCTTGCGCTGCTCCTTATTTCCGTCAATCTTATTCGGTCTCGCCAGTTGGGTTATCCGACCGAAGAAAAGCGTACTTGGAAAGAGCGCTGGAAACCCTTTGTAGATTCAGCATGGGGACTGTTGCTTCCGATCATTATTCTTGGTGGCATCATGAGCGGGGTATTTACGCCGACAGAATCAGCAGCCATTGCGGTATTTTACGGACTTGGGATCAGTTTCTTCGTGTATAAGGAGCTGACACTGAGCGATCTGGTGCCCATCTTCTATAAAGCCGCTCTTAACTCTGCGATGATCATGCTGTTGATAGCAGCAGCCAGTCCCTTCGGATGGGTTATGATTATTGAGCAGGTTCCACAAATGGCCTCCAGTGCGATTCTTGGTGTATCGACAAACATGTACATAATCCTGATGCTAATTATCATCATGTACCTGATACTGGGAACCTTTATGGAAACAGGGGCTATTATTCTTCTAGCCGTCCCTATATTCGCTCCGATTGCTCAGCAGCTCGGGATTGATATGGTGCATTTCGGGGTGGTTACGGTGGTCGCACTGGCTATTGGTATGGCAACACCGCCGGTAGGAATAACGCTTTTCGCAACTTGTGGTATCGCCGGCGTTACCATTGGTGAGATAACTCGTAAGATAGTGCCATTCCTCATTGCCCTCATTTTGGGGCTGATGGTGCTGGCCTACGTGCCGATTATTTCGACTTTCTTACCGGAATTATTGTTTTAATCTAGAATATTTTAGGCTGGGCCCTATTTTAGTTGAAAGGTTTTGCTGAACGAGAAGAAGAAATGTAATGCTCGGAATCAAGACTGGTAAGAAAAGTAGGCGTTCGGAAATGCTATCTTGAGCCTGACGGCGAAGACATAATAGTTAGTGTCCACTTGTTCTTTAGTGGACACTAACTATTAACAATGAAGCGTGCTTTATCTAAAACGCTGTCAATACACCTAAGAATTCAAAGATCAGTTGGTGGCTGAGAACTAAAGGTCTGGTGCGCTTGTTTCCCCGCATTGCTCCGAGTCAAGACATCTACGTCACTTCCGTAATCGTATAAAAACGCTCCACGTTCTTAGTTACTTTACCC
>TARA_R110001583_G_scaffold115465_2_pt1 | contig 10134 bp, 9 predicted proteins | sample TARA_R110001583 | Tara Oceans TARA_R110001583 (sample SAMEA4398432) | marine metagenome | biome: Polar Biome; feature: [MES] marine water layer (ENVO:01000295) within the mesopelagic zone...; material: water (ENVO:00002006), including particulate matter (ENVO:01000060) such as...... | reverse complement strand
GTATCGCCAACAATGTATGAATTTTGAAGTGAGTTTGTCTCGCTTCAAAATTCATAACGCAGTTAGTAGTGATTCTAAGCGTAATAATACCCTTCTGTTATTTTTTCGCTGACTCAGGTAGTTGGTTTTTTGCTTCTATCCACTGCGCCATATACTTGGTGCTTTTATGATGGTGATGATTCAACATACTTCCGATAAAATTAGCTTGTCGATGTTCTTCTAAGCCTTCTATAAGCTGATTTAAACGATGCTTTAACGCACTAAATGCTTGTTGCTGATCATATAAGATACGAGCATTTTGAGGCCCTAATTGACTGCTTTGCTGCCAAAGATTTTCGTCTATATAAAGTTTAACGGCGGCATCTGCAATCTGTTGCGCTTGATTTGCAATCAAACCAGGCCACCCTAAATCTGTTTGCATACTTTCAGCGCCAATATCTGTTGTCACCGAAGGCGTTGAACACATCATTGCTTCTGCTAACTTTCCTTTGATACCGGCACCGAAACGTAACGGTGCAATGCACACTTTGGCTGATTGCATGGCTAATACGGCATCATCAACCCAACCTTTGACTAAAAACCCTGATTTCTCATCATGTAAATCTGTCGCTTTAGGAGGGGGATACGCACCATAAATATTAAGTTTAGCATCAGGTAATTGCGCGCGAATCAGAGGCCAAATATTTTGTTTTAGAAATAACACCGCATCCCAATTCGGCGCGTGTCTAAAGTTGCCAATCACCATAAAGTCTGTACGTTCTTGATAGCTAGGATTGACTTGATTTAACTGTTCTTCAGAGAGCATAAAAGGACAATAATGTAATAAGCTGGCATCCACTTTGAAAAGTTTTTGTAATAATTCAATTTCGTGCAAAGAAATCATCAAACTCAAATCACAACGAAATAGTGACGCTATCTCTCGTTGCGCTAAGTCAGAACATAACAAATCACTATTGACCATTTCGCGACCTTGCTTATAAGCTTGATGACGAGCATGGCGCAAACAGAATAAATCTTCAGTATCGAGTAAACGTAATGCCTGAGGGCACTGTTCTGTCACCCGCCAACCAAATTGCTCTTCCATCATAAAGCGATCAAACATCACCACGTCAGGTTGTAATTCACTGACAAATTTATCAAAGCTGATGCAGTTGAGTTTAATTTCACTCACCGAGACATTAATAAGGGCTAAATCAACCATATGTTCACTCAATTGTGCAGGGCTTGCGAAAGTGACTTGATACGCTTGTTTTTGGAAAAATTCGATCAACTGCAACATACGACTACCGGCTGCAGAAGAGTTAGGTTCTGGCCATACATAACCAATAATAAGCAATTTTTTCATGAGAAAATGTAAATTTGTTAAGTGATTTGAAAAGACATTGTCTCACAACTTATAGCAATTCCGTTAATTTAATGAACAAATATTACGCAGGAAAAAGAAGCTAGTTTAAGGCGAAAGATGCAGTAAATGGTTATTCCCTTTACAAAACTTTCAACGCGAAAATAGATTATTTTAACCAGTAAGATTGATCACTTAGTTAGCGGAATTGGTATTATACTTTGTGTGTGAAGTGAAAAAAGGATTGGGTTAAAATAAGCTCTTCAGTGACAAAAACTAACCAGACTATGTTTAAGAAGCAAAATGGGTTTAAGAAACAAAATAGGTTTAAGGAGCACAATGGATTTATTCAGTGAAAAGATATTACAACCAGAAAACCTGTTACCTAAAGAAGGCGTGGTCAAATATTATGGGTTGTTACTGCCCTTCGATGAGGCGCAATATTATTTTAAGCGATTAATGGCTGACATTGATTGGAAAAATGACAAAGCGATTATTTATGGCAAACTCATCGTGACTAAACGAAAAGTCGCTTGGTACGGCGATCGCCCTTTTGAATATACTTACTCCAATACAACCAAAAAAGCGCTACCTTGGAACCCTGAATTATTACAATTAAAAGCCTTGGTAGAACAAGAAACCGGAGAACATTTTAATTCCTGTCTAATAAATTTATACCATGATGGCTCTGAAGGAATGGCTTGGCACAGTGATGGCGAAAAGGATTTAAAAAAGAATGGTGCAATCGCTTCTATCAGTTTAGGAGCAGAAAGAAAATTTGCTTTCAAGCATAAACAAAGCCAACAAAAAGTCGCACTTATATTAGAGCATGGTAGCCTGTTAGTGATGAGTGGAGAAACACAAACCTATTGGCAACATTGTTTACCTCCTATGAAACGCATCGATGAGCCACGCATTAATTTAACCTTTAGAAGCATAAACAGTCATCCTTAATCGAGACATTTTTTAATGCAGTTCTGACGTAGCCACGCCACTTAGGTTATCAAAAAAGCCCCGTATTTACTTAATGAATAAAAACGTCCCTGAGTTAACAATATTTCGATAAAGTGTCTTCGCTTTCTGGCCAGAATAGATCTATTATTGCCACCTTTATTTTTACCAAGGAAACAGTTGTGTTAACACGTTTGTATAAATATATGCCGGGCTTGAACGTTTTGTTCAACTATCAGCGTCAATGGTTGGCTGATGATGCAAAAGCGGCACTGTCGGTAGCAGCGGTTGCTTTGCCTGTTGCAATTGCTTACGCACAACTCACCGGTGTTAATGCGGTTGTTGGTTTATATTCTTGCGTATTACCGATGATTATTTATGCACTGTTTGGCACCTCAAAACAATTAATTGTTGGACCTGATGCAGCCACTTGCGCAGTGATTGCAGCCGTTGTCACTCCTTTAGCGGCTGGCGACATTGTTAAACATTGGCAATTGGTTATTACGATGACCGCGATGACTGGTTTTTGGTGTATTATTGCCAGTCGTTTTAAGCTCGGCGTGTTAGCAGACTTTTTATCGAAACCTATTTTAATGGGCCTATTAAATGGTGTTGCCATCACCATCATCATTGGGCAATTTTCAAAAGTATTTGGTTTTACTTTTGACGAAAGATATTTACTCGAACGTTTAGGGGGGGTGCCAAATTACCTTGCACAAACCCATATTCCGACACTGCTTATGGCGCTACTTACGGTTAGCATTTATTTTGTAATGAAACGTTTAAAACCGGCATTACCAGCTTCTATGTTTGCCATCGCTTTTAGTGCGTTATTAGTTTGGTTTTTTAAATTAGAGCAATTTGGTATAAATACGATTGGCATTGTTGACGGCGGTTTACCACTCTTTAAAGCACCTGACTTTAATATTGGCATCATTCGTGAACTGGTTATGCCAGCCCTTAATCTCGCGATTGTTAGCTTTGTGAGTATGATGTTAACAGCGCGTAGCTTTGCTGCAAAAAATAGTTATGATATTGATGCAGATAAAGAATTCATGGCATTAGGTATCGCCAATATTGCTTCTGCTTTATCGCAAGGTTTTGCAATCAGTGGAGCAGACTCGCGTACAGCAGTCAATGATGCGAATGGCGGAAAAACACAATTAGTATCGATTATCGCAGCCATTATTATTGGCATTATTGCTATTTTTTTAACTGCTCCTCTAGAGTTTATTCCCAGTGCAGCTTTAGGTGTGGTGTTGATTATCGCATCAGTACACCTATTAGATTTAAAAGCCGTCTGGAAACTAAAATCAAAAGACAGACAAGCGTTTTATTTAACCTTGTGCACATTATTTGCAGTGCTATTTATTGGTGTTATACCAGGGATTACATTAGCCGTATTACTGGGCTTATTTCAATTTATTCGTACTGTGATGCGCCCAACCGATCAGCTTCTGGGTATGGATGAAAAAGGTGTTGTCAGAAGTTTAGATGCAAGTGATAAAGCAAAGTCCATTGATGGCGTTTTTATCTATCGCTTTAACTCCCCTTTAACTTACTTTAATGCCAATTTTTTTAAACGCCGCTTATTAGAACAATATGCACGACAAAAATACGATATAAATTGTGTCATTATCGATGCAGTCCCCTGTTTTACCCATTTAGATTTAAGTGTCATGGCTATGTTGATTGATTTAAATGTTATTTTCAGAAAACGTGGTATTCGTTTAGAACTCGCAGGTAGAAAACGACAACTACTTGTTTGGTTTAAAAAAGCAGAGGTCACCTCGGGATATGAGGGTATCTATGTGCATTCTGATTTATATCAAGCGCTCAGAAAAAATCACAGTAAGCAAATCGAAAATGAAGTTAATAATGAAGTTAATAACAATAATACACACAAAATCGCATGAGCATGAGCATGAGCATGAGCATGAAGCATAAGCCTCAACGTGTTTATTGATGAATTATTTCTTAGGGATTTATTTGCATCTAAAATTGATTAAATAGCAATCAATTTAAATAACGATTCAATTTATTTTTATTATATACATATATTTGACTTCACAGAGATTAATATTTAACTATAATTGTATCCATATCAACATAAAATTGATTTTTATCAAAATAATCATTGTTGATTTGATTCCCTGATTTAACGGGGTAACAACAGCTAAGGGATTTCATGTTCGATCGAAATCGGTATTTTGTACCTGTACATGCACTTAAAATTGGAATGTTTGTTTCCGATTTAGACCGTCCTTGGTTAGGCACGCCTTTTCTTATTCAGGGCTTTGAAATAACCTGCGAAGAAGATATCCAGGAAGTTTCTAATGTTTGTAAGTATGTTTATATCGATAAAAAGAAATCTGGACTTTATGATTATGCACTTGACGAATTTATTCCCGAAAAACATTTTGTCCCCTCACTTGCATTCAAACTTTCTAATGATGAACCTGCAATAAAATTTCGTAAATATAAAACACCTAATAACCTTGAAAGTTTCACTAAAGAAAAAATAAATGAAGTTAGGCATGTATATCAAAAAACGCGAAACACTATTCATCAAACCTTAGAGCGTTTGAAATTAGGCCATGAAATCGATATTTTTGAGTCTAAACAAGCAGTGGAAGACTGTGTAGACAGTATTTTTGATAACAAAGATTCTTTACTTTGGTATACACTCATCAAAAAACGTGATGCCTACACATCAGAGCATTCGCTTAATGTCACCATTTTATCCATTGCCTTTGCGCGATACTTAGGACATACAAAAGAGGAAGTGCAAAAAATTGGTTTATGCGGTTTACTTCATGATGTGGGGAAAATAAAAATACCACTAGAGATATTAACCAAGGAAGGCCGATTCACTAAAGAAGACTTTGACATCATGAAGTTGCACCCTGGATATGGGTATGAATACCTTATTGAACAAGGCAATGTTGACCATGAAGTCGCTCATGCAGCTTATAGTCATCATGAGAGAATGAATGGCTCTGGTTATCCTCAAGGGTTAATGGGCACACAAATTTCTTATTATGCAAAACTGATTGCCATTACCGATACGTTTGATGCCATTACCAATGACCGTTGTTATCAGCAAGGTCGCACCACCATGAAAGCACAAAAAATATTATATGAGTTAGCTGGGACCCATTATGATGAAGTATTGGTTAAAAGTTTTATCCAGTGGTTGGGTATTTATCCACCAGCCAGTATTGTTGAGATGAGTAATGGCGAAGTGGGTATTGTGTTGACGCTTAATCCTGAATGGAAAACAAAACCTCGCATAATATTAATACTTGACCAAGATAAGAAACCTCAGCCTCAACGTATTGTCGACCTTTACCAAGATAATACCGATCTAAAAGGCAATTCATATTATATAAAAACGTCACACCCTAATAATAGTTTTGGTATCAGTTTAGTGGACTTTAAATTAGACGAACTAACCAATATTTAAGCGCAATCCTCACGTTATTAACGAGCAAAAAAAGCCTGCGAAAATGCAGGCTATCAATACAAAAATTCATTTTTACAACATTAAAGCGCTTTAAACTTAACGATTTTGACGGTTTGCTTTTAGTTCGCTGTATTGTGTTTTTTGTTCATCTGTTAACAATTGAAAAGCTTGGTGTTTTGCTTTCATCATCGTTAAACGTTTCTCTGCTTTTTGTACTTCTTGCTGATTCATTAATATTCTTGCTACATCTTTATCGAAGGTTTCATTGCTCATCAATGCCTGCATTGAAGCTCTTTGTGCTAACATAGATTCTTGGTTCTCTGCTTTTGCAGTCGCCATAATGTCATCTATTTGTTGTTTTTGTTCAGCAGTTAAATCTAACCTTGAAAAGCCCATTTCTTGATTATGTTTGCCATGTTTTTTACCTTGTTTATTTGCATGGTTTTTACCATGATGCTGACCTTTTTCCATAGCACCAGATTTGTTTTTACACTGCTGGTTATCTTTCATTTGCTCTGATTGATTTGCACAATTTTGATTGTTTTTCATTCCTTGCTGATTAGCAGCAACGGCATATGAAACACCCGCAATAGAAAGTGTCGTAGCCAAAATAAGAGTTCTGATTGTTTTGTTTTGCATAATAAGCTCCAAATAAGTAGTGAATGGTTTATGTTTTTCTATGTTGTAATTAAAACAGGTAAATTTGTCAGAGTTTTGCCAAGAAACTGCGCAATTGTAATCCTTTGTGACAAGGTACCTTTTTGACACATTTTGAGACATTTGCGCCTTAAATACTTATTTGCTCGAATTCAGTCGCTATCATTGCTTTAGAAGTCAGTTAGTCCAATTTGAAAATAACATCGCTTTATCTTGTCTAAGCAAACAAGCTACACTATGCTCCATTTATTGCGTTAATAGAGACTCTCATTTGGCGTACAAACTTCTCAACATTTTAACTAAGTAACACTTTAAATAGGCAACTCATGAATATTATTACTGTTCCAGACATGTTCAAACCAACAATTAAAAATCACCATAAAGCACGCCATATGAAAAAAATGGCTATCGGCCCTTTCTCTCAAACCTGTGTAGAATTTCGTTTTAATGCTGATATTGAAAAATTTGAGCAAGTTGACGATGCATTAATTGAAAGCCAACAAAACTGGGATTTGTTTACAGCTTATTTTAATGACCAATATCACGTCGCGATTAACTTTTTTACAGAGCAAGAAGAGTTAAACACCATGATAGAAGTAGCAACGGCTATTATCATTAAAGAAATCGGCGATGTTGAATTTCAAATTTTAGCGGGTGATGCAAACTACGGTGATTGGGATAGTTGTTATACAGACTAATCATTAAAAAATGCCGTTTTTTATGTTAATGATTTATATCATTTCACATAATTAACGGCCAACTATTGTGCTGAAAAAGAGAGTCGTTAGTCTAATGGTAATTGATAAGGGCTTAAACAGAACTCTTTTTTCATGCGCAATATTTAATACCAAATCCGTTAATTTAGAGATCAAATATTACGCAGAAAAAAGGAACTAGTTTAAGGCGAAAATTGATGTAAATGGTTGTTCCCTTTACAAAATTTTTAACGCAGAAATAGTTTCTTTTAACCAGTAAGATTGATCAGTTAGTTAACTGAATTGGTATAAGTATTAAATAAATGTAATGAGATATAAAAATGGCACGTAAAAAAGAGAAGAAAAGTGGCAAAGGCTCAGCGGGTCAAAATAGAAAAAGTAGTGAAGATTTTTTAAATAAATACCAACAAAAATCAGATGTAATCATCACTGATTCAGGGTTAATGTATCGCATCATTGAAGAAACAAAGGAAAAACATCCAACCATAGATGACAGTGTTGAAGTCCACCAGCGTATTTTATTAACCGACGGTAAAGTCATTGCCGATACCTACAAAACCAACAGCTCTGAAAAGTTTACTGTCGAAGAAGCGATCGATGGATTAACAGAAGGTCTTCAATACATGAGCTTAGGATCTCGTGTTGAATTTGTGATACCGGCTGATTTAGCTTGGGGTAAAAAAGGCAATCGCAGTAGTATTGGCCCTAATGCCGTATTAGTCATTGATATTCGTTTGTTAGCTGTTTTTTAGGGCATTGATATCTTGGTATGAGTTACATTATTTATCCATGGACCAATAAATTTTGATGCTTCTAATAGTATTGAAAAATGATTTTGTTCAGCCAAGCTGATTATTTCTTTATTCGCATTTATATCACTATATTTATTAGCAAATTTTACGACTTTAACTGGGTCAAAGGCTTCATCTTTATCGCCAATCCACAGTCCGAACTGTGTTAACATCGATAATTGTGTATCAGGATCATAAGGCGTCACAGACTTTGACATGTTAACTGTATTAAATGTCACTATTTCTGGATTGTTTTCTAACACACTTTTTGGGTAATTAAATTGAACCGCTTTTGAATGTCCTGCAAATAGTCCCCCACTAATACTATTAATCACAAAGTCAGAGACTTTAATGGTTGAAAAATCAACAAGGGTTTTCTCATCTGGATCATAACCAGTATTTGACCTAAAACCAAAATAAGGTGCCACAAACACATATCCATCAACATTAATTCTTTCCTTCCAGGTCGCATAATTTAGTACCAATCCCGCACCAGCAGAATGTCCACCGATAAAGATTGGAATATTAGGATGCATCGTACGAGCATGGTAAACGATAGTATTAATGTCAGCCCAAACTTGAGTATCACTTGGTGCATCACCTCGCGCGCCACCAGAACGCCCATGACCTCTTAAATCTGGCGTGTACACTGCAATATTAAATTCATCGCGTAAGCCGACACCAATATGATTATAAGAAAGCCCACTATGGGCCCCTGCCCCATGATAAAAAATTAACAGCGCATTCGCTTTCTCAGGCAAATATGCCCGAAAGGCTAATGACGTATCATCACTCGCCTGTATATATTGCAGAGGCATCAATGCTTTTTTATCTGCACTTTTTAATTCTTTAAGTGAAAAAAAGGCTTCTTCAGGTTGTTCAACCTGATTGGCTTCAACAGGCTTAACACTGGAAAAAATGGGTAAAAGCATCATTATTTTCATTAAAAAAGTACGATATTTGGTCATAGAAACTTCTCACTTTATTATTTAGTACTACTCATCACCCTTTAAAATTTTAGGTGTTTTTGCAATAAATAGAGCGTAAATGCTCAGGAATAAGCCATTTATGCTTAGTTCAAGGCGAAAAAGCGCAGTTTAGTGGTTTAAATACTACGTACATCCTGTACTTCGCCCTTCGGGCCACCCTACGGATGTTCAAATTCATTCCCGATGAATTTGTGAGCATTTTTCAACGATGACAAATATGTATGGAACATATTTGCATAGCTTTAGCTAGTTGCGTAGCAATGAAGTACATGGATGTACTTCATAAATAAGCTTAAAGGGCGACGGTCTGAGTAATTGCGTTATTTCAAAGGCAAATATATATCAGTCATTAATTGCGTTTCTAACACATCAGGAAAAATATTAATCCTTTCAAAGATCAAAGGATAATCACGCAATTCCTCTCCACTATTTGCCAGCCACTGAGAATACAAATACTTAATGGTTTCAGCAATACCATCATCGGAACCAATATGCCGAATCACAGCACAGCGACCTGCCGGTATGGTTTTGAAGATAATGCCGTATTCATTTGGTTCAACATCCGATTTAACAGCGGCACATAACTCACAACGGTATTTATCAGGTTCAACGACCGCAGGATCATCGTAAATAATATTAAATGTTCTACTTTTGCTAGGTGGTAAATTATTTTTTATACGCCACTCTATAAATAATTTAATGCTATCACCAATCAATTCAATGGCACCGATGTGCATTAATGAAGCAACTTTAATGTCATTAAAATGAACAACCTTAACAATATGATCTGGTTTATTTGATTTCATCGATTGAACTCTTAAATTATTAAACTGTTGATACTTCTCATTCCATGCCGACCATTGTGGACTTTCTCTAAACTGAGAAGGATTCTGACCAATGGCCTGAGTAAAAGCACGAGAGAATGCCTCTGGACTTTCATAACCATTCACAAGTGCAATATCAATCATCTTCATGTCTTTCTTAAATGCTAACTGATAAGAAGCACGTTTCATTCTCGATTGCCTAATGTAAGCAAAAGCGGTGATGCCAAAAAGCGCAGAAAACTGCCGATGAAAATGATATTTAGATAAACAGGCAATCTCACTCAAAGACTCTACGGTAAGGTCTTTATCAATATGAGCATCAATATAATGAAGTAGCTGATAAAAACGGTCGTGATAATTCATTCTTTTATTAACCTATCATTAATGAGTCATGTCGA
>TARA_R110001583_G_scaffold45757_2_pt1 | contig 10156 bp, 8 predicted proteins | sample TARA_R110001583 | Tara Oceans TARA_R110001583 (sample SAMEA4398432) | marine metagenome | biome: Polar Biome; feature: [MES] marine water layer (ENVO:01000295) within the mesopelagic zone...; material: water (ENVO:00002006), including particulate matter (ENVO:01000060) such as...... | reverse complement strand
ACAAAAAAATACGTCAAGGAGGGTTTTAACTTTTAATGACTGTTAACGCTGTTTTAGTGGGTAATATCGCTTGTTGATGCTTAACCGAGCTATCATCCAAATTACTGTAATTAGGCGGCGTTAGTTGAGCGTTAGGTTTTATTTTTGCTGTTGGCCACATAGTATAGTTTTCAATGTATTGAACAGATTGCGATGCTTTTAATATTTCATTATTAATTTTATTGTTATTTGGTTTTGTATTAGTCCATGTAAACCACGAATATAATGCCATCATATTACCCCGTATAATCCTTCTTACTACTATAGTCAGTATATATCAGAAGTAATTAAATTTCCTGTGCAAAATTAATTTTTGTCGTCGATAAGATAAGATAAGGTATAATTATGACAAAATTATTATCTTATTGTTTTTATAAATGAAACATTTTAAGCCCGAGCAGTTTCGTCAACACTTTCCACTTATTCGTAAAAACACACTAGTAAATTCAAAGAGTGAAAGACGATCCCCTATCGTTTATTTCGATAATGGCGCAACAACACAAAAACCTGATTGCGTTATTGAGTGTTACCAGCATTTTTATCAAAAATTAAATGCCAATGTTCATCGCGCATCACATCGGTTAAGCACTAAAGCAACTACCGCTTTTGAACAGGCTAGAGATACTGTTAAAACCTTTATTAATGCAAAATCTAACAAAGAAATTGTTTGGACAAAGGGGACAACGGAAAGCATTAATTTGCTTGCATCTAGTTTGGGTAGAAAAATACTCACCGCTGGAGATGAAATTATTTTAGCGGTAAGTGAACATCACGCTAATATTGTGCCTTGGCAATTAATTGCACAACAAATGGAAGCGTCGGTTAAAGTATTATTTCTCGATATGGCAGGCAAAGTTGATCTTAGTGAATTTGATAAATTACTGACTAAGCAAACAAAAATAGTTTGCTGCGCGCATATTTCTAATGTTTTGGGAAAAATAAACCCGATTAACGACATTATTCAAAAAGCAAAGGCTGTTGGCGTTGTTACTGTTATTGATGGCGCGCAAGCTATTGCACATTTTCCTATTGATGTTCAGGCCCTTGATTGTGATTTTTATGTGTTTTCTGCTCATAAAACGTACGGACCTACAGGTGTTGGCGTACTTTATGGTAAACAAGCCTTGCTTGAAGCTATGCCTCCTTATCAAGCAGGCGGTGAAATGATCAAAACCGTGAGCTTTAAAACGCAAACCACATTTAACGCATTACCGTTTAAATTTGAAGCCGGCACACCCAATATTGCAGGTGTTGTTGCCTTTGGTGAAGCTATAAATTTTATCAATCAGTATAATCATGCACAAATAACTGAATATGAACAACAATTAACACAGTACTGTTATCAAGCGTTAAATCAAATACCACAAGTTAAATTTATTGTAGAGAAAATTCCAGATATTCCGGTTATTGCTTTTTCAATCGAAGAACATCACAACCATGATATTGCTACAAGTCTTGATAGTTATGGTATTGCCGTTCGTAGTGGGCACCATTGCGCGATGCCATTAATGGAATACTTAAATATTTCAGGTTGTTTACGTGTTTCAATGGCTGCGTACAATACTTTCGCTGAAATTGATTATTTTATTGAAACGTTAATTAAGATAATTCAACCAGAACATGATAGTTCAATAGCAGTAGCTAGTGCTACAAATGTGCATAAAAGCATCAATGCAAGTATCAACACAAGTGGCAAAGTAAATGCCAATGATAGTGAAATAACCAGTCAAGTAATTATTAATAAATTTTCAAATGTTAGCAGTTGGGATTCTCGTCACCGTGAGATCATGTTATTAGGCAAGCAGCTAGAGCGCTTAGATAAAAGCCTTAGAAATGAGCATAACTTGATCAGTGGCTGTGAGAGTTTGGCATGGCTTGTCGCGACAAAAGATTCACAAGCGCTATTTAGTTTTCATGCCGACAGTGATGCTAAGGTGATTCGTGGGTTGTTAGTGATAGTGCTTGCCGCTTTTAATAACAAAACAGCACGGCAAATAAAATCATTTGATATTAACGTTTATTTTGAACATTTAGGGTTAATGCAACATTTAAGTCCATCACGGGGTAATGGTGTGTTAGCGATTGTAGATAAAATTAAATCACTAGCTAAAAATGAAGAAAGTGAAAAGTAAGTAAAGTAGCGAGTTTCGAAAAATATACCTGCGAGTATGCTTATTTCGCTACTCGTAACTATTTACTCGAGACTTTTTTCAATAGCTTATCTATCGCTCTACCAACAGCAAAGAAAGCAAAAGTTGCAGTGACATGTGTTGTGGCACCAAAACCTCCACTACAATCTAAACGCATGGCGGTATTGTTACCTTCAGTAACATCAGGTTTTGCTAAGCAAACATCGCCAACCTCTGTTGGATAGCGTAGTTGCTCAGTAGAAAAAACGGCATCAATAGAAAATTTTCTTTTACTAGCCTTCGTTATATCAGCACGGGGAAAATTAAACTCACGTCGTAATTGATTTTTAACTTTGGCGAGCAGTGGGTCTTGGTATGTTTTACTTAAATCAGTAATGGCTACTTTACTCGGGTCAACTTGACCACCCGCACCACCAATAGTTATGATTGGCAGTTTATTGCGTTTACAAAAAGCAATTAACCGTGTTTTTATATCAACGGAATCAATGGCATCAATTACATAGTCATAGTCTTGGCTAAGTAAATCAGGTAAATTTTCGACAGTAATAAAATCTTCAATCACATTCACTAGGCAATCAGGGTTAATTTGTTTGATGCGATCGCCCATCACATCAACCTTACTTTCACCAATAGTTTCACTCAGCGCGTGAATTTGACGATTAATATTAGTGATACAAATGTCATCAAGATCAATCAAGGTTATGTTACCCACTCCATTTCTAGCAAGTGCTTCGGCTACCCAAGAGCCAACACCACCAATACCTATAATACAAAAATGTGAATTTTTTAGAATTTGAGCGCCGTGTTGGCCATATAGGCGGACAATACCACCAAATCTTAAAGCATAATCTGACATTTTACGACGAACACAAGGTTAATACTAAATTGGCATTATTATAACGCTTTACGCTTTATCGTTAAAACTAAATCGGTATTTAATAGCAAGTGAAGTAATTGATAAGGTATAAAGTAACATTTATATAGATAACTCAGTATTACTGTTCTTTATTTTGTGAAATTGTTATTTATTTTGTGAATAGTTGTTATATGTATAATAAATATCGGTTATAGTCGTTTTTGTCAGTTTTCGACTGATTTTGGTCAAATACCAACCGTTTTTAGTAAGATGATTTTGCTTTATTAAGGTGTTATCACTAATTATACGTAATAAAAAAGGTAGCAAATGCTACCTTTTTATATGATTTACTCTTGATCACTCGTTATTTGTTACGTGCATATTACCTGCCTATTACAACTCGTTAATCGTTATCATTCCTTTATTTTATCTTTTAGACAAAGAGACAAACTCACGGTTGATTTCGCCCGTATATTTTTGGCGAGGACGACCGATTTTTTGACCTGGTTGAGACAACATTTCGTCCCAATGAGAAATCCAGCCAACCGTTCTAGACATTGCGAAAATCACAGTGAACATACTACTTGGAATGCCGATGGCTTTTAAAATGATACCTGAGTAGAAATCTACATTTGGGTAAAGTTTTTTCTCAATAAAGTAAGGGTCTTCTAACGCTACTTTTTCTAATGCCATGGCAACATCAAGTAATGGATCGCTAATACCTAGCTCTTTCAATACATCATGACAAGTTTCGCGCATTACCGTGGCGCGAGGGTCAAAGTTTTTATAAACACGATGACCAAAGCCCATTAAGCGGAAAGGGTCGTTCTTATCTTTGGCTTTAGCGACAAATTCATCAACACGGTCTAAACTACCAATTTTTTCAAGCATGGTTAAACAAGCTTCGTTAGCACCACCGTGTGCAGGTCCCCATAAAGACGCAACACCCGCTGCAATACAGGCATAAGGGTTAGCGCCAGATGAACCAGCTAAACGTACTGTTGACGTTGAAGCATTTTGTTCATGATCCGCATGCAGCGTGAAAATTCTATCCATTGCATTAGCAATAATAGGGCTTACTTTATATTCTTCAGCAGGTACAGAGAACATCATGTGTAAGAAGTTTTCAGCGTAAGATAAATCATTACGAGGATAAACAAAAGGTTGTCCAACACTATACTTATAAGCCATTGCTGCAATGGTAGGCATTTTAGCAATTAAACGGTGAGCGCTACGTTTACGTTGCGCTGGATCGTTAATATCTAAATCACTATGGTAGAAAGAAGATAAAGCACCAACCACACCACAAAGCATCGCCATTGGATGAGCATCAGGTAAAAACCCATGGAAGAAATGAGCTAGTTTTTCATGAACCATTGTGTGGTTCGTGATGATTACTTTAAATTCATCATATTGATCTTTAGTGGGTGCATCGCCATTAAGCAGAATGTAACAAACTTCTAAATAATCAGCTTCTTTAGCTAAGCTATCAATGGGATAACCGCGATGTTGTAGAATACCTTTGTCACCGTCAATAAAAGTGATTGATGACTCACAAGATGCCGTAGCTAAAAAGCCAGGGTCATAAGTGAAATAACCGTGGCTACCTAAGGTTCTAATATCAATTACATCGTTACCTGCAGTTCCTTTTAGAATAGGCAGGTCGGCAATTTCTTTACCATCAATACTTAGCAAGGCTTTAGATTCAGCCATATGTTTTATCCCCTATTAATTTTAAATGTACAATTTGTGTTGTGATTATCTGGTTAAGACTTGTAGATAAGAATAAACCTTATTTAAAAGAAGAATGGAAAAATAATCAGCTTTTTAGTTAACTTGTTTAAGTTAACTTGGGTAAATCGAACTGCCGACATTCTACCCCAATTTTAAATTAAAATGTAATAGCCATTAGACTAAAGTTTGATGGCTGTCATAATAAACAGACTAATAATTAATCACAAACTATTATCCTCGAAGGAAAATTGAATTTATTTCACATCAGCTATATAATCAACCCGTTCTGTGATTGCTTTTCTGACATCGTGGTTTTGATAAATAATAATTTTCTCTTATACGAAAGTATTAATTGAATTACTTAGCCAAATTGGACTAAGTTCGCTATTATTTACGCGACTCGGTTAACTGGAGAATTAACGATAGGTTATTTTTCTTAATAAAGGCAGTTACCGTTCATTTCGGGAATTACTTATTTAGTAATCTCTTTAGTATTTTTTTATGAAAATTGAGATAAATACTAAATTCTAAAAAGGTAGTTCATGAGTAACAATAATCAAAATTAAAGGCTTTCAAGCACTTTAGGCAATCATTGTGAAAAAACAACGTCCTGTAAATATTGAATACATAACTATCCTCACAACAATTAAGTGGCCGCCTGCAGCTATTGCATCGATATTACATCGTATTTCTGGTGTAATTGTAGTATTTGCTATTGGTATCTTATTATTGACCCTTTCAACCTCTCTTACTTCTGCACAAGGATTCGCCCAAATTCAAGATACTCTTGATGGCTTTTTCTTTAAATTTATTATTTTCGGCTGTCTTTCTGCGCTGACTTACCATGTGTTAGCAGGTGTTCGTCACTTGTTTATGGATTTAGGTCACTTTGAAGAGCAAGTCTCGGGTAATACAAGCGCCAAATTCATTATGATTATTTGGTTAGCTGTATCTGCAGTGATAGGAGTTTGGTTATGGTAAGTGTCGTCGCTTCAGTAGGCCGTAATGGCGTACATGATTTTATTCTTTTAAGGGCTAGTGCAATTATTCTTGTGCTATACACCTTACTTCTTGCTGGTTTTTTCATAGTAACACCCAGTGTTACTTATGATGTTTGGCAAGGGTTCTTTGCTTGTATGAGCGTAAAAGTTGCCACAATGATATCGCTACTTGCGATACTTGTGCATGCTAAAATTGGTGTTTGGCAAGTATTGTCAGATTACATCAAACCACCATTTTTACGTGGCGCATTGCAATTTTTCTTTTCAGTTCTGTTATTAGCCTACGTAGTGTTTGGCTTTTCAATTGTGTGGGGTGTGTAAGTGAGCGTTCCAATTCGTGAATTTGACGCCATTGTTATTGGCGCAGGCGGCGCAGGCATGCGCGCTGCATTAGCAATTTCAGAATCAGGCAAATCTTGTGCCTTGATTTCTAAAGTATTTCCAACTCGTTCTCATACAGTATCTGCTCAAGGTGGTATTACCGTTGCTTTAGGTAATGCTCATGAAGATCACTGGGAACAACATATGTACGATACGGTTAAGGGCTCTGATTATATCGGTGACCAAGACGCAATCGAGTACATGTGTAAAACTGGCCCTGAGTCAGTAATCGAATTAGAGAAAATGGGCTTACCTTTTTCTCGTACCGAAGAAGGTAAAATTTACCAACGTCCTTTTGGCGGCCAGTCTAAAAACTTTGGTGGCGAACAAGCTGCCCGTACAGCGGCAGCAGCTGACCGTACAGGTCATGCTTTACTGCATTGTTTGTACCAACAAAATGTTAAAAACAAAACTAACGTTTACTCTGAGTGGTATGCGCTAGATTTAGTTAAAAACAGTGATGGCGCAGTGGTAGGTACTACGGCTATTTGCATTGAAACAGGCGAAGTTGTCTACTTCAAAGCACGTGCAACGGTATTAGCTACCGGTGGTGCAGGGCGTATTTTCGCTTCAACAACCAATGCTCACATCAATACGGGTGACGGTGTTGGTATGTCACTTCGTGCGGGCATTCAAATGCAAGACATGGAAATGTGGCAGTTCCATCCAACAGGTATCGCTGGTGCAGGTGTGCTAGTAACTGAAGGTTGTCGTGGTGAAGGTGGTTATCTACTTAACAAAGACGGTGAACGCTTTATGGAACGTTACGCGCCTAATGCTAAAGATTTAGCAGGTCGTGATGTTGTTGCTCGTTCAATGATGACAGAGATCCGTGAAGGTCGTGGTTGTGACGGTCCTTGGGGTCCGCATCTTAAGCTTAAGCTTGATCACTTAGGTCGCGAAACCTTAGAAAAACGTTTACCGGGTGTTTGTGATTTATCGAAAACTTTTGCTCATGTTGATCCTGCAGAAGAGCCTATTCCTGTTATACCTACCTGTCATTATCAAATGGGTGGCGTACCTTGTAATGTTAATGGTCAAGCGCTTAATATTGGCGCTGATGGTAAAGAAACAATTGTTGAAGGTTTATTCGCTGTAGGTGAAATCGCTTGTGTATCTGTACATGGCGCTAATCGTTTAGGTGGTAACTCATTGCTTGATTTAGTCGTGTTTGGCCGCGCAGCTGGTAATTTCTTAGGAACGTACTTAAGCGACACTGGCACTGCAAAAGAAGCCTCTGAATCTGATTTAGAAGCATCACTTGCCCGTACGAATCGTTGGGAGTCTTCAACCACAGGTGAAGATCCTGTGCAAATTCGTAAAGACTTACAACAGTGCATGCAAATGAACTTCTCGGTTTTCCGTGAAGGTGAAGCGATGGCACAAGGCATGAAAGAATTAACTGAAATTCGTGAACGCCTTAAAGAGGCTAAGTTAGATGATAAATCATCTGAATTTAACACCCAACGTATTGAGTGTTTAGAATTAGATAATCTAATGGAAACAGCATTTTGTAGTGCAAAAGCTGCCAACTTCCGTACTGAATCACGTGGTGCTCATGCAAGACAAGATTTCACAGAACGTGACGATGTAAACTGGTTATGTCATTCAGTTTACACGCCCGAGACTGAAGAAATGTCTAAGCGTGATGTTAATATGAAACCTGTTCACCGCGAAGCTTTCCCTCCGAAAGCACGCGTTTACTAAGGAGTAGTTGGTATGAAACAGTTATTTTCGATTTACCGTTATAATCCTGATGTAGATGCTAAACCTTACATGAAAGACTATGAATTAGAGATACCCGATGGCTCTGATTTAATGGTTCTTGATGCCCTTATTCTGTTAAAAGAAAAAGATTCAAGTTTATCATTTCGTCGTTCATGTCGTGAAGGTGTTTGTGGCTCTGACGGTTTGAACATGAATGGTAAAAATGGCTTAGCTTGTATTACGCCAATATCAGAGTTAAAGGCTAATACAATTATTTTACGTCCTTTACCTGGTTTGCCTGTAGTACGTGACTTAATCATTGATATGACTCAGTTCTATGAGCAATATGAAAAAATTAAGCCATACTTGATTAACGATGCTCAGCAACCAGCACGTGAAAACATACAAACAATTGAAGAACGTGACAAATTAGACGGTCTTTATGAGTGTATTTTATGTGCTTGTTGCTCAACGTCTTGTCCGTCTTTCTGGTGGAACCCTGATAAATTTATCGGGCCTGCTGGTTTGTTACATGCTTATCGTTTCTTAATCGATAGCCGTGATACAGCGACAGAAGAGCGTTTAGATGGTTTGCAAGATGCCTACAGTGTATTTCGTTGTCATGGCATAATGAACTGTGTTGATGTTTGTCCAAAAGGATTAAACCCAACCAAAGCCATTGGTCATATTAAATCTATGTTACTAAGCCGAGCAGTTTAACTACTTGAGTTAACAATATAGAGGTAATATCTAAACTTACTGCTTAGGTATTACCAAAAGTTTTCGCGTGTTTTCTTTGATAAGCATGTAGTTAATACAATTTAACCGTAACCGCTTATTTTTATATAAGCGGTTATTTATTTTTTGCTTTACCTCAGCAAGGAAAAGGCAATGCCAGAAGGTGTAATGAAGGCTTGGCTAGAGTCTTCCCATTTAAACGGTGGCAACATCGTTTATATTGAAGAATTGTACGAATCATACTTAGATAACTCAGCCTCTGTATCTGCAGAATGGCGTGAAGTATTTTCAGAGCTTCCTAAAGTTGAAGGTAGTGAGGTGGAATATCGCCACAGCGCTATACGTGATGAATTTAAAGTTTTAGCTAAACAACAGCAAAAGCAAGTTGTTACGAGTGGTGGCGACGCCAAACAAGTTAAAGTTTTACAACTTATCAACGCCTTTAGGGTTCGTGGTCATCAAAATGCTAATTTAGATCCCTTAGGATTATGGCAGCGTGATAAAGTGCGTGATTTACAACTATCACATCATGATCTATCGGAAAATGATTTCGACAACGAATACAATGTCGGCTCATTAGATATTGGTCAAGATTCAATGAAGTTAGGTGATTTATATAAAGCGCTCAAAAAAACCTATTGTGGTTCAGTTGGCGCAGAATATATGCACATTACTTCAACAGATGAAAAGCGTTGGTTACAAAACCGCTTAGAATCTATTCAGTCTCAATTAACGCTAAGTGTTGATGAAAAAACTGAAATTCTTAAAGGACTCATTGCTGCAGATGGGCTTTGTAAATATCTCGGTGCTAAGTTTCCAGGTGCTAAACGCTTTTCACTAGAAGGTGGTGATGCACTTGTTCCTATGCTTAAAGAGCTAATAACTCGCGCTGGTACTGCAGGGACTAAAGAAGTCGTTATGGGCATGGCTCACCGTGGTCGTTTAAATGTTTTAGTCAATGTTATGGGTAAAAACCCATCGAAACTATTTGATGAATTTGCCGGTAAACATGATGAAATATCAAGCTCTGGTGATGTTAAATATCATCAAGGTTACTCTTCTGATTTTGTTACCCCCGGCGGGAACGTACATCTAGCGTTAGCATTTAACCCTTCGCATTTAGAAATTGTTAACCCTGTTGTTATCGGCTCTGTACGAGCGCGTCTTGATAGACGAAATTGTACGCAAGGTGATTTAGTATTACCTATTACTATTCATGGTGATTCTGCGATTGCTGGTCAAGGTGTAGTACAAGAAACCTTTAATATGTCACAAGCACGTGCTTTTAAAGTAGGTGGCACGGTGCGTATCGTGATTAATAACCAAGTGGGCTTTACTACGTCTAAATCAGACGATACCCGCAGTGGCGAATACTGTACTGAAATAGCTAAAATGGTTCAGGCGCCAATATTACATGTTAATGGTGATGATCCCGAAGCGGTAATATTAGCAACACAAATAGCACTAGATTATCGTAACGAGTTTAAACGTGATGTCGTGATTGATTTGGTTTGTTATCGTCGTCATGGTCATAATGAAGCGGATGAGCC
>TARA_R110001583_G_scaffold58208_1_pt1 | contig 10157 bp, 8 predicted proteins | sample TARA_R110001583 | Tara Oceans TARA_R110001583 (sample SAMEA4398432) | marine metagenome | biome: Polar Biome; feature: [MES] marine water layer (ENVO:01000295) within the mesopelagic zone...; material: water (ENVO:00002006), including particulate matter (ENVO:01000060) such as...... | reverse complement strand
CGGTTACGGAGAAACTGCTGGCCGAATTCAGCTTTTATGGGAACCTAGTGATGAATTTTCAGCCTTATTTAATTATCACTTTAGAGATGCAGATGCAGATGCCCGTGTTTTTAGAGCTAATATAATAAAGCCAGGTACTAATGATTTGGTCGATGATTTTGATCGTGAAGTCGTTTATCACGATGCGGCGTCACGAAACAATCAAACCATTGAAATGAATGGATCTAGCTTGAAATTAGAATATGACTTTGGCAGTCATACGGTAACATCGGTAACCGGTTATGAATCTGCAGAAATGTTCTCTGTAGGTGATATTGATGGCGGTTATGGTTGTGGACTTGGTTTTTGTGGTGGTATTGATTTTGGGCCTGGTTTTATTCCATTTACATCAGAAACTGGCGCCAGAATGCCAGACCATTCTCAAATTACTCAAGAACTTAGGTTATCTAGTAACGATCTTGGACAATTTGATTATCAAGTAGGTTTCTTCTATTTCAATGAAGACTTAACTATCAACAACCTGAGTTTTAATACATTAGGTGGTGGTGATCAAGATGGTATCGCTATTCAGAATATGGAAACAACTGCTTGGGCTATTTTTGCTTCAGTGGACGTTGAATTATCAGAAAAAACCAACATCACCGCAGGTATTCGCTATTCCGATGATGAGCGTATTTGGGATGGCACTTTGGTTCAATCGCCCTTTGGTGCACCGAGTTTTAGTGAAAATGCAACCGTTGATGATTCACAAGTGAGTGGTGATGTTAGTGTTAATTACCGAATGACCGATGAAACAAACCTTTATGCTCGTTTAGCCAAAGGTTACCGGGCACCAAGTATTCAAGGTCGTAGTTTATTATTTTCTGAATCCCATACAACAGCTGAGTCAGAATTAGTCACATCAATTGAAACTGGTTTTAAATCGACCCTGTTAGAAAATACTGCCCGTATTGATGGCTCAGTATTTTATTTTGTTGTTGATGATCAGCAGTTAACAGCCGTAGGTGGATCTGGCAATGTTGCCAGTTTATTAAATGCCGATAAAGCCGTTGGTTATGGGTTTGAACTTGACTCAGAATTTTGGGCAAACGATGATTTAGTATTTGGTGCAAGCTTAAGTTATAACCATACAGAATTGCAAGATGATACTATTTCTGTTGCAGGGTGTGGTGGTGGTTGTACTATCACTGATCCGCTTAATAGTGAAGGCCGTGTTATTATTGATGGGAACTCATTACCGCAATCACCTGAGTGGATTGGTAATTTAAACGCGCGTTGGACCAAAGAAATCGGCAATGGTGAGTTATATGTTTATACTGATTGGTCTTATCGTAGTGAGGTAAGTTTTTTCTTATATGAATCGAAAGAATTTACCGGTGATCCGATAATAGAAGGTGGTTTACGCGTTGGCTATGAATGGTCTACTGGCGGCAGTGAATATGAAGTAGCAGCTTATGCTCGAAATATTCTTGATGAAGAAAAACTTACAGGTGCCATTGATTTTAATAACTTAACGGGTTATGTCAATGAACCTCGTTTCTTCGGTGTAGAATTTAAAGCTAACTTTTATTAAATAACAATATGAATATTCTACCCAAACTACTCTAAGGTAGTTTGGGTAGCATCAGTAAGACACCAACGCTTATTTATAAAACGCTTTCTAATGTTAACTCCATCATGTCTTTAAATGTACTTTCACGCTCATCTGCACTTGTTTGCTCGCCTGTTTTAATATGATCGGACACCGTTAATACGGTCAATGCTTTTTTACCGTATTCAGCAGCAACACCGTATAAACCAGCGGCCTCCATTTCAACAGCCAATATGCCGTATTTTTCCATCATGGCAAACATTTCGGGTTGTGGTGTATAAAATAAATCAGCGGTAAAAATGTTGCCTACATGCACTTTTTTATTCAATCGGTCTGCGGTATTAACCACGCGATGTAATAATGAGAAATCAGCCGTTGCTGCAAAGTCGCATTGATTAAAACGTTGACGGTTAACATTGGAGTCAGTACTTGCAGCCATCCCAATAATAATATCACGAATTTTTATATCGTCTCTTACTGCGCCACATGAGCCTATACGTATAATATTTTCAACACCGAAGTCTTTATATAGTTCAGTGGCATAAATTGAAATTGACGGTATACCCATACCTGATCCCATAACGGAAATTTTTTGTCCCTTATAAGTACCGGTATAACCAAACATATTGCGTACTTTAGTTATGCATTTTGCATTATCAAGAAAATTATCAGCGATAAATTTAGCTCGAAGTGGATCGCCTGGCATTAATACGGTTTCGGCGAAATCGCCTAAATTTGCAGAAATATGTGGTGTGCTCATGAAGTGTCCCTTATCTATTGTTTATGGTTTATAGAGATAAATAAATTAGTAAGTTTCTAACCTAATCTAAATAATAGTTAAATTTAGATACTGCTAGCAAGGGTGTTTTACTAATTTTAGTTTTTGTTAATTAAGTTTATCAATTAGCAATGATAAATCAAACAAATTACCGTTTATTATTAGTTTGTTATCAAAGAATGTTAGTTAAAAAACCGTTCGATTATCCATTGATAGCCGATTCCACCAAGATAAATTCCGGCAATACCTGCTATTCCTGATATGACGGGAGGCGCAGGTAAGGGGAGTTTTAATACTAAAAATAAAATACCAACAAACGCACCTGTTGCCAATGCTAATAAAACCTCCGCCATTGTTACTGCTCCATTACCTTTTTAATATACAATTTAATTTAATGATTACAATAGCTTCTTGTTAAATAGCAAAGAACTTTTATCATTATTCGATAGAAAACTTACCTCAATCGCATTTCTTTGCAATCGGCTTATTTCGTTATCGTTAAGTTTTAATGTTTGTTGAGCCACTCCAAATTCGTGTTTAATTTCTATGCCTTGAACAGCGGGATCATCAGTATTAAGGCAAGCTTTAATACCAAAATCAAGAAAGCCTTTCAGTGGATGTTGGCTTAAATCTTTTACTGTACCAGTTTGAAAATTTGAGGTTAAACAGGACTCAATGGCAATATTATTATTGACCATGTAAGTCATTAACTTTTCATCTTCAATAGACGCAACCCCGTGACCAATGCGCGTAGCACCTAATTCAGTTATCGCTTGCCAAACACTTTTTGCTCCGCCGGCTTCCCCTGCGTGTATCGTTGCTTGTAAACCCGCATTACGTACCTGTTTGAAATGCTCTACAAACAATTCACCGGGAAAATTGTACTCATCACCGGCTAAATCAATAGCAACAAGTTTCTCTTTATGTGTCAATAATGCGTCTAGCTCAAGTTGACATTGCGTAGCACCAAATGTACGACTTAAAATGCCAATCAGATTTATTTTTATATTAAATGATTTCACACCAGCTTGAACACCATCGACAACGGCTGAAACCACATCAGTTATCGATAAATTATGATTCATTGCCATATAATAGGGTGAAAAGCGTAACTCTGTGTAATGTAAACCCGCATTAAATGCATCTTCTACATTTTCATAGGCAACGCGTTTTACGTCATCAAGGTTTTTTAATACCGCAACCCCCCAATCTAGCTTTTTCAAAAAAGCCAATAAATCCGCTTCACTGTCTTGTATTTGTACATAAGGGATAAATTCTTCAAATTGAACTGTTGGTAAAGCAATGTTGTTTTGCTCTGCTAACTGCCAAATTGTCGCGGGGCGAATATTACCGTCTAAATGGCGATGTAAATCGAGTAAGGGCAATGTAGTATCAATCATTTCTTTTCCTTAATGTGTTTTATCTAATCTATTGAGTCATTATATCGTTTTATTATTCTATATTCATTTGAATAGTCTAGTATTAGTACCTTAACACTGGTAAATTGAGCTTGAGAATATTTTTTAGGCGTCTAGACGTTTTAAATAATTATAGCATAGATAAAACCTCCTTATGAGGTGAAAAAAGAGAGCAATTATGTATAAAACTGACGATGTGCGCATCAATAGAATCAAAGACTTATTACCTCCTATCGCATTACTGGAACGATTTCCAGCGTCAGAGCAAGCAACTAAATCAGTTGTTTCGGGTCGAGCTGCAATTCATAACATATTGAATCATAAAGATGATCGTGTACTGGTAATTATTGGCCCCTGTTCTATTCATGATCCTAAAGCGGCACTTGAATATGGTCAGCGTTTAGTAGAGCTGCGTGAGAAGTATAAAGATACCTTAGAAATTGTTATGCGCGTTTATTTTGAAAAGCCACGAACAACCGTTGGTTGGAAAGGGCTCATTAATGACCCCTATATGGATAATAGTTTTAAACTCAATGATGGTTTGCGTATTGGTCGTGAATTATTGCTTCAGTTAAATGAATTAGGTTTGCCAACGGCGGGAGAGTTTTTGGATATGATGACTCCGCAATATATGGCTGATTTTATGTGTTGGGGCGCAATTGGCGCACGTACCACTGAATCACAGGTTCACAGAGAGCTAGCATCAGGTTTGTCTTGCCCCGTAGGTTTTAAAAATGGTACTGACGGCACGATAAAAATTGCTATCGATGCAATTGGTTCAGCTGCTGCTTCACATCATTTTTTATCGGTGACAAAGTTTGGTAATGCCGCGATTGTAGAAACAACAGGTAATAGTGATTGTCATATAATTTTACGCGGTGGCAAAACAACAAACTTTGACCAAGAGAGTGTTAAAGCAGTAACGCAACAATTAGAAGAAAATGAGTTAAATACTAAAATAATGATTGATTTTAGTCATGCTAACTCCAGTAAAAAGTTTGAAAATCAAATGATAGTTTCTACCGATGTTAGTAAGCAGATTAGCCAAGGTAATCAAGATATTTTCGGTGTGATGGTTGAAAGCAACTTGGTTGAAGGTAATCAGAAACTTGTTAAGGGTAAAGCAGAAGTTTATGGTCAGAGTATTACTGATGCTTGTATTGGCTGGCAAGACACTGAAACGTTATTAGCACAGTTATCTGACGCGGTAACAACAAGAAGAAACGCTTAATAACATAGCCGTTTCAATTCAGTATACTGATTTGAAAATGTAATTTTGAAGTGTTTTGGCTATTAAAAGCAATCTAATCATGCTAAAAAGTCTACTTGAATAAAACTATTTAGGTAGACTTTTTTTATGCAAAAAACACTTCTGGCTATTTTAAGTCAAATTGAATCTGTTGTTATAGGTAAGCCGCATGAATGTCGCTTAGCGCTTGCCTGTTTACTTGCTCAAGGTCATTTGTTAATAGAAGATTTACCGGGTATGGGGAAAACAACTCTGGCGCAAACGTTAGCTAAAACCTTAAGACTAAGTTATCAACGTACTCAGTTTACCAGTGATTTACTCCCTTCAGATGTAGTTGGAATCTCAATATTTAATAGTGATACTAAGCAGTTTGAACTACATAAAGGACCAATATTTAATCAAGTAGTACTAGCAGATGAAATTAACCGTGCTAGCCCAAAAACGCAAAGCGCTTTACTTGAAGCAATGGCAGAATATCAAGTCAGTATTGACGGTGTTACCCATATATTACCAAGACCCTTTTTTGTTATCGCCACGCAAAACCCTTTATTTCATGCAGGAACTTATCCATTACCTGAATCACAGCTTGATCGGTTTATGATGAGACTCTCTTTAGGTTTCCCTGATATAGATGCTGAAAAAAGAATTCTTCTTTCTAACAATGTTCAACTAACTGAACCTACAGTAATAAGTGATATTGTTAGTGTTGAAACGCTAATGTCAATGCAAAATTCAATTCAACAAGTTCATGCCTCGACAAGTATTATTGAGTATGTTATTGCACTTTGTCGGGTTAGCAGAGGGCAAGATATGACAACAAAGGAAGGTAAAATAGCATGTAAACCTTTGTCCCCTCGTGCAGGTAAAGCCTTGCTTGCGTCAGCACGAGCTTGGGCTTTTATTGATAATAGAGATTACTTGCTACCAGACGATATAAAAGCGGTATTTTATAGCGTATGTGAACACAGGTTAGAGTTAAATATAACAGAGCACCAGCAATCCTCGGCTAGTATTAGCGAACGAATATTGGACACTGTTAACGTATTAAATCCATTGAATGCTTAACTATGTTTAGTCATGATTATTTAACCAAATGAATCTCTATAATGCGGTTAAACAAGCCAGTACAAAAGTCATCAAGCAACGCTTCGATCGTTGGCTTAGTCGACGAGTGCCAAGTCGGTTTCAACATAAATTGTCAAATCGTAATATTTTTATTCTACCAACACGCTTTGGCTTTGCTTATTTGTTTTTTGATATTTTGTTGTTTCTCTTAGGCACTAATTATCAAAATAACATTATTTTATTGCTGAGCTATTTATTAGCCAGTCTTTTTATTACGGTAATGCTGCACAGTTTTTACAATTTTTCTCAGTTAACTTTTTCTTCACAAGCCAAGCAAACCTGCTTTGCTGGGCAGATTATGAATTTTCCTATTACCATTACAGGTAATAAAACCCATTTTGATATTAATATTAAGTTTTCTGAGTCCCAACCCAAACACGCGTTAAAAGAATTACAGCTAGCGCAATGTAGCGCTAAGCCGAGCGAGGTTTTGCTGCCTTGGTATGCAAATCAGCGTGGAGTTTATGAGTTAGGTCGAGTTAAGGTTTTTAGTGAGTATTCTTTAGGTCTTTTTATTACTTGGTCACTGCTAGACTTTTCTCATCAAGCAATTATTTTTCCAGAGCCCAAAAGGTTAACTGAGAATCAACAAGTGTTAACAGGGCTAAATGAAAGTGATAAAAACAATGGTGTTTATATGCAAACAACGACAGGGGGAGATGATTATTCAGAATTAAAAAATTATGTATTGGGAGAATCACAAGCGCGTGTTGCCTGGAAACAATTAGCGCGAGGACAGGGGAAATTTAGTAAAAATTACCAAGCGCAGCAAGGGAGTTTACTTTGGCTAACGTTAAGTAATATGCCAAGCGCTGATGTAGAAAAAAAGCTTCAGTTTTTGTGTTTCTTAATACTTGAATATAGTCTGAATAATCAAGTGTTCGGTCTACTTATCGACTTGCCTTCTTTCTCTAAAACTTGTTTATCTAAAACCTCTTTATCTAAGAATAAGACTGCAATTAAAATAGATCCAAATACAGGATTTCAACATCAGGAAAACTGTTTAATAGCGTTAGCTAACGTAAACAATATAGCCTACAACAATGACTCCAAATAACCTAGCAGGCAAGCAGACTAAAGGATTTTCTTTAACCAGTAAAAATGCTTGGTTATTATGGTGTTGTCAATTATTAAACCTGTCCAGTTTATTCTTGGAACTCAGCACATGGATGATTTCAATCATAGTATTATGTTTAGGCTGGCAGGCGCTATTACTTCATAATCGATTTAATACGAACAAAAACTATACTAAGGTGAACATTTTAGCAACGCAACAAATTGCTATATCGCCGATGCTATTACTGTTCATTGCAATTAGTGGCTGTATTGCCATTGCAATGGCAGCGAGAAGCTTAGGCGTTTTAGTTAGCATGCTGCACTTACTTACCTTTGCTTATACCTTAAAAGCGTTCGAAATGAAGCAAAGGAAAGACTTCTATCAATCATTATTACTGGGTTTGTTTCTATTAGCCTCGGCACTTATTTTTAATCAAACATTAGCCTTTTCTTTATTTGTTATTTTTATTCTATTGGTCAACCTAACGGTATTACACCAAGTGTTTTCACCAACTAAAACCTTATTTTTAGCGAGTAAAACTGTTGGTATATTGTTATTACAAAGTACGTTACTGGCGGTTACTTTATTTGTTTTTTTCCCACGGTTATCACCGTTTTGGCAAGTGCCTAATACAAACTCTGCAAAAACAGGATTGTCAGATGAAGTCAGTCCTGGCGATATTGCTTCGTTAGCTTTGTCTAGTGATCTTGCATTTCGTGTTGATTTTAACGAGGTTCCAATTCCCCGTTACTCAACTTTATATTGGCGTGCGATGACATTAGAGAATTTTGATGGCAGAAAATGGACTCGCACAAAAGGTAATAATAAGGCGACGACACAATACACATCAAAAAAGGCGGTATTTGAGCCAGTAACCTCGGGTAATAGTATTCTGTATGATGTGACTGTTGAGCCAAGCTATCAATCATGGTTATTTGGACTCGCAGTTGCCACAAGCGATGATGCAAGAGTTACGTTAGTTAGCGATTATACTCTTCAAAGCCGTAATGTGTTGAGTCAAATAACTCATTATCAAGTACAAAGTTACTTACAATCTTCTTTAGACTTAACACTAAGTGAAGACGATGAACAACGTAATTTAGCTATTGTTAAGGGCAGTAATCCTAGATTAGAAAAACTAGCTGCTCAACTTAAAAACCAATACGTTGAACCTATAGATAGAGCACAAGCAATACTCGATTATTTTAGAGAAAGTAATTATTTTTATACCTTACAAGCGCCCAAATTACTCAATAATAGTCTGGATCAATTTTATTTTGATACTAAAGCGGGCTTTTGCGAACATTATGCCAGCAGTTTTACTTACATAATGAGAGCTGCAGGTATTCCTGCACGCGTTGTTACGGGCTATTTAGGTGGTGAATATAACAATGTTAACGCAGAGGAAACCAGGCAGCAAAATAAACAGCAGGGCGGACATTTAAGTATTTATCAATATGACGCACATGCCTGGTCAGAAATTTGGTTAGCAGGTATGGGTTGGAAAAAAATCGATCCAACCGCAGCTGTTGATCCCCAACGAGTAGAAAGTGGTTGGTCAAATGCTTTATTAACACAACAATCCTCATTGAATAATGACTTTATCGGCTTGTATCAATTTAAAAGTATTGCCTGGCTCAATACAATAAGATTACAGCTAGATGCACTAGATTACCAGTGGACACGATGGGTGTTGGGGTATTCAAGTAAACAACAATATGATCTTCTCAAGCGATGGTTTGGAAAGCATATATCATTGAAAGCAGCTGTTATGGTTGCCATGGCGTTTATCTGTGCGATGGTATTAATTACTTTGCTTTATCGAATAGATTTTAAATTTTTTAATCGAAAAAATGAAACAGCTTGGCTTGTATTATATCAAAAAGCATTAAAAATTATAGAGGCTAAAGGACTAACTAAGCCAATAAATATGACTGTTTTAGATTTTTCTACGCTAGTTAAGACACAATTACCGCAAATATCAACTGAGTTTAGTGACTTTACCGTTACTTTTGAACAATTAAATTATAGAAAATTAAGTGATTCAGCAAGAGAGCTAAAATTACAGTGTCTAAAAAAACAATATAAATGTATAACCGTTAAGTTGATATAAGGTGAGATAAGTTAATATGGCTATATAAACTCGTAGCTTAGGTACGGCTTATTTTAAAAATAGAGTGATAAATAATTCTGTTTCTATTTGAATCGATTAAGCACTATACCCGTTCTCGACTGGCTGAAACCTGCATCTTGAGGTGGAGCGGGTATATATACTTTTTTGTCATAACAAAAGGCTTGTTGAATAACAACTTTCAATCTACATTATAAGTAGAAGGTGGTTAACGTTATAACGATGGAGTATCAATTTATGCACTACCATTCAACGGATAAACCAAAGCAGCAATCACGATCAAATGCACAAAGCATTCAGACACGTCAATGAATAATAACGTGCATGGTACTAATAAAATCGTCGCTATTGTAAGTTATATAACCCTCTTAGGTTGGTTAGTGGCTATTGTACTTTATGACAAGCATAAGTCCGCTTTTACAACCTTTCATTTGCGCCAATCTCTCGGTCTTATTATTACAGGGGCATTACTGGCTTTAGTGCCATTAATCGGATGGTTAATGAACCTCATTGTGTTTTTGGCATGGCTTTATGCTATTTATCATGCGATTCAAGGTCGAATGGAAAAAGTACCTGCTTTAGGCGAATTTTATCAAAAACACTTAGATTTTATCAAATAAGTATTTTTTTTATACGAAATAAGCAATTAATGGACTTAGTTCATTTTATTTCCTTTTTTATTCAATTAATTCTTTACAAACAACCACGCAGTATTTAGAATTCGCCCGTCTTTTAGCAAGAGCTTTTTTTGTTATTGATAATTGGTGAGATGGCTGAGTGGTCGAAAGCACTGGTCTTGAAAACCAGC
>TARA_R110001583_G_scaffold38306_8_pt1 | contig 10169 bp, 12 predicted proteins | sample TARA_R110001583 | Tara Oceans TARA_R110001583 (sample SAMEA4398432) | marine metagenome | biome: Polar Biome; feature: [MES] marine water layer (ENVO:01000295) within the mesopelagic zone...; material: water (ENVO:00002006), including particulate matter (ENVO:01000060) such as...... | reverse complement strand
GAATTAAATATATGATCTTTTTAAGAGGTCTAAATAATCAATAACTTAATACTCTTGGTATTACTACGAACGATTAGTTACGAGTAATGTGTGTTTATTTCTCTGCAGAAGGCTGAGTACCTACATGAGGCGCTGACTCTGCTGTTTGAATTTCTAACAATTCAATTTCAAACTGTAATACTGAGTTGCCTGGAATGCGTGGTGGGTTTCCCTTTGGACCATATGCTAAGTCTGAAGGAATAGTAAATTTAAATTTTGAACCAACTGACATAAGTTGTACGCCTTCAGTCCAACCTCTAATAACACGATTTAATGGGAATACAGCAGGTTCACCACGATCATATGAACTATCGAACGTATCACCACTTAAAAAAGTCCCTTTATAATGTACTTTTACCGTGTCTGTAGCGACAGGTTTTGCACCTTCACCTTCAGTTAATACTGAGTATTGAATACCTGATTCAGTAACTTGTACGCCTTCTTTTTTGGCATTTTCTTCAAGAAATTTCAGACCAAACTCTAAACTTTCTTTTGATTCTTTTAACGATATTTCTTGTTGTTTCGTTTTCATGGTTTGTTCTAAATTTTTCAACAATGCTTGAATTTCTTCTTGTTCAATCACTGCTTTGTCATTAATACTATCAACAAAACCACGCACAATTAATTCTTTATCTAGCGATAACCCTAACTTGTCATGCTCATCCAAATTACGTTGCATGTAAGTACCAATAGAAGCGCCTAAGCCATAAGCTTGTTTTTGTATTTCTGTTTCTAATACGGGGGCTTTTACTTCTTCTTTCTTTGCACCTTCTGAACAACCAGCTACAGCTAATAAAGCAACGGCGACTAAAGTGGGTTTAAATAATTTCATCTATTTCTCCATTAACACATCACAATTGGAGAGTTCCCCAATCCATTTATCATTTTAACTAAACTAAAATAAAGCTAAACAATTTAAAAAAACGCCTTATACTAACGATAAATGATAAAATAAAAAAGTATTAATATGTTGCTTAATTTTTCAAAACATAAAAAGCACCTGTTATCAGTGATTAAATTCTCAGTGACCATCTTACTGACAGTATTTTTTTTACTCGCATGCAGTCCTTCTGGCGATAAACCCATACAAAGATTTCAACACGCAATAGACGGCAGTTATGCGGGGAACATCTCTAATGATGGCAAGTGGAGTGTCATTTCGTCTATTCATCACGGCATTAGCGTTTGGGACTTAGAAAAGAACGCGCTAACGTATCAATGGGCACAAAAGCAAGATAGTAGTGATAATTTAGTCTTAGCCATTGATATTAGTAATAACAACAGTCACGCACTCACCGCTAGCCGAGAAAATTTTGCTTTGTGGAATATGAAAACAGGTCAGTCAGAAGGTTACTGGAAAGTACGAGAATCAAACATTCGTGATATTGCCGTTAGTAATAATGGTAATTATCTACTGATCGGCAAAGGAAACGGTGTCGTTGTCCATGTAGCGGTAGATACTGGCAGGCGTTTAGAGTTTTTAGGTCATAAAGAAAAAATAAATACCGTTGATATGCTGCCCAACGGTAGAGTAGCCATGTCAGGTGGCAATGATTTTATTGCCTATGTGTGGGACACAGTATCAGGGCAAGTTATTTATCAATTCAATCACACAAGCCGAGTATCACAAGTGGCACTTGATAGCCAAGGACGTTTCGCGTTCTCAGCTGATAGCATGAAATCAGCCCATATATGGGATCTAAAAACAGGTGCACTCATCACCAAACTCAAAGGGACTAAACGTCACGAAATTTTTAGCTCTGTAAGTTTTTCGCCCGACGGCAAAACTTTAGTTACCGGGGCTGCAAGTAGTAAAGTCAGCGTTTGGGATATCGCCACAGGAAAACGTACCGCTAGCTGGCGTGTTACCCCAAAAGAAGCAAATAGACCCAGCGGAGCCGTTGTTTATAGTCTCGCATTTAGGGATAATAGCACTTTAATAACAGAAAGCTCTTCTGGATATGCTGAACTTTGGCATATTCCCCAAACACACTAAACGTTAAGAATAGAATTAAGTAAATGATAAAAGATAATCAAAATCAAGAAATCAATAGCCTAGAAGAGCGTATTAATGCACTGGAATCTCGCAACATTTTTCAAGATGATGTGATAGAACAACTCAGTGAAGAATTGGCTATACATCAAACCCAAATGGTTGAGCTAAAAGAGCAAATTCAATTAGTTGCCAATCGCTTAAAAGATGCCGGTAGCTTATCATCAGATAAAGATGATGTAGAGCCACCACCGCCGCACTATTAAGGTAAAGATGAATTAGCGCCACATCATTAAGATTAAGGTTTAAACACCCCAATAACCTGCTCATGTTGACGAACGACTTCTTCAACTTGAGGCGCACTTTGTGTCATTTGTTCACCACAACTGACACAAGTGACTTTCTCTACGTCATCTTCTTTAGTTAATGCCATCGTATCTTTCGCCTTACACTTAGGACAAACGGCACCAGCAATAAATCTTTTTTTAATCTTATTTTTCACAACAATTCTCTCAAAAAGGGAAATAAATACTATTTATACCATTTTACCTTGAACTACCCCCTAAGGAAAAGCGACAATGGTCTCGAATTTTTAATAATACCAATTCTACTCAATTTATTGCCAACTTAGAGCAACTTCAGGGATACAATAACCAACCAAATTTTTTAGATATAGTCATTCTACGTCAAATAAATTTAATGCAGTTAGTGTGACTTTGACAAACGCCCAAAGAACGAGAATAAACTGAATAGGCTGGGTATAACTACTTTTAGGGCATTTTATTGATCACTGCAACCGATTTAAGTTTAGATAGAGGCGCCAAAAATCTAATCAACGCGTCAAGCTTCACTATTCATCCCAATCATAAAGTAGGTTTAGTGGGCAGTAATGGTTGCGGTAAATCGTCTCTTTTTGCCGCGTTATTAGGTGAGTTATCACCTGACGCAGGAAATTTGGGCATGCCAAGCGGCTGGGCAATAGCGACCGTTAAACAAGAAACACCGTCACTTGAACAGTCTGCTCTTGATTATGTAATGGACGGTGACAAAGAATTTCGCCTGCTCGAACAACAATTAGAGCAAGCTCGTACAAATGACGATGGCAATTTAGAAGCCACATTAATTAATAAAATAGACACTATCAGCGGTTACAGTTTACCTGCCCGTGCTGGCGAGTTATTGCACGGTTTAGGCTTTTTACAAAATCAATTGTCCCATCCAGTAAAAGACTTTTCAGGTGGTTGGCGCATGCGCTTAAACTTGGCACAAGCGTTAATAAGCCGTGCTGATTTATTGCTACTCGATGAGCCCACCAACCATTTAGATTTAGATGCGGTTATATGGCTGCAACGTTGGCTGAAGCGCTTTACGGGCACCTTAGTGCTTATATCTCATGACAGAGATTTCCTTGATACCGTTATCGGCCAAATCTTACATATTGAACATAAACGCGCCAAACTCTATAGCGGCAATTACACCGCCTTTGAGCGACAACGACGTGAACATTTAGCACAGCAAGATGCACAATATCAAAAACAACAAAAAGAAGCCGAGCATTTAATTGCCTTTGTTGACCGATTTCGCGCAAAAGCCAGTAAAGCAAAACAAGCACAAAGTCGCTTAAAACGCTTAGAAAAATTACCCGATTTAGCACCTGCTAATGTGGATAGCCAATTTACTTTTAACTTTGAACAGCCCGAAAGCCTGCCTTATCCTTTACTGTCGTTAACAGAAAGTCAGTGTGGTTATAACACTGAAACCATTATCCTTAATGAAGTCGGTTTAACGTTAGTTCCCGGTAGCCGCATTGGTCTATTAGGGCGAAATGGTGCCGGTAAATCTACCTTAATTAAGTCTTTAGCCGGTGAAATAGCGCTGCTAAATGGCGAGCGCTATTGTGCCCAAGAATTAAAAATAGGTTACTTTTCACAACATCAACTAGAGCAACTACACAGTGGTTCAAGCCCTGTTGATCATATTATTCGCGCTCAACCCACTTTAGGCGAACCTCAAGCACGAAGCTTTTTAGGTAAGTTTGGCTTTAGCGGTGATCAAGCATTAGAATCAGTTAATACCATGTCAGGTGGCGAAAAAGCCCGTTTAGTCTTAGCACTGATTGTTTTAGAGAAGCCACAATTATTACTACTTGATGAACCCACCAACCATCTAGATCTAGAAATGCGCCACGCCCTAGTCATGGCTTTACAAAATTTCGGTGGTGCTATTATTTTAATTGCCCATGACAGATTTTTATTAGAATCATGCGTTGATGAATTTTACCTAGTGGCTAACGGTCAGGTGAGTAATTTTAATGGCGATATCGATGATTATCAGCAATGGCTTAATGAAGATAAAAAACAAGCTGTCAGCAACAATAAAATCACCGTCGATAAAGGCATGGATAAAAAACAGTTACGTCAGCAACAAGCGGAGCTGCGAAAAAAATCGGCTCCTTTGCGTAAAGAAGCCGACAAACTAGAGAAAAAAATCAATCAATGGCAAGATGAATTAACGCAAGTAGAAGCATTACTTAGCGATAGTGATATTTACCAAGCCGAACGTAAAAGTGAACTCACTATTCAATTAAAGTTACAAGCGAGCCTAAAAGGTAAAGTTGAAGAAAATGAAATGTTATGGCTAGAATTAGCTGAACAAATTGAAGAAATCCAAACAGTATAAATTAGAATTAAAATTATATTTTATACTACACTGTAGTTAATACATATACTGACTAAACTAAAAGAGAAAACTATGCCAACTAAAATAGCATTACTACTTTTTGTATTTCTGAGCGGTTTTTCAACCTTAAGCCAAGGTAATGATCTTGAATTGGGTATTTACGAATTAAATCGTGGTGAATTTCATGCGGCTATTGAACAATTCCGCCCATTAGTTGTTGAAGGCTATGCGCCAGCTGAATATCAGATGGCTATTGTTTATCAGCATGGTTACGGTGTTGCGAAAGATGGTCTCAAAGCACTGGCGTTATTTGAACTCGCAGCGAAACAAAATTATTCTGATGCACAATTCGAATTAGCATTAATTTATAGTGAAGGTAAATTAGTACCGCAAGACTTAAAAAAAGCGTACGCGTTAACCTACAAAGCCGCTAAAAAAGGGCTAGCGAGTGCTCAATTCAATTTAGCTGTAATGTTTGCTAATGGCACAGGTATTAAACAAAATGACTTTAAAGCCTCTCGCTGGTATCAAAACGCTGCCGATCAAAACTATGCGTTAGCGCAATACAACTTAGCCTTATTATATAATGACGGTAAAGGTGTAGAAAAAAGTACTGAAATGTCACTCGTATGGAACACTATCGCTTCTTGGAATGGTTACCCTCAGGCTAACCAAAGTCGCTTATTAGATGAACAACAACTATCACAAGGGAAAAAGGATAGTGCGATCGAAAAAGCCAACAAAATTTACAAAAATATCAAAGATCAGGAGAAGGTTAAGGCTGAAATGGCGCAAAAAAGGGACTTATATTGATCTATATCACATAATAATTGGTTTCAACTTCTTATAATATTGATGACAATAAATATAAGGAGCGTCACATGAACTTTTTAAATATGTTAGCCAATGATCCCGTTGTTATGTTTGCCTTTGGTGGCATGGCCATTATGATGGGCATATGTGCATATTATGTTTACTACTTTGTTAAACATATCAACGAAGATAAAAAATAACTCAAAACACCGATTGTTTTTCAATCAACGTTACTGCCTTTGCAATACTAAGCACTAAGGTTAATATCCATACACCCTTAGTACATGCAAAGGCAACACTATGTTTCCTGCAATAAACTCTAATACTTCACCATTAAGTATAATCACCTTGTTATAAGTGTCCAAGTTAATAGCCTAACCAAGTGCTTTATCGTACAATCTGGCTTCTGCAATTTTATCATTATTGAACATGTATTCAGTTAGTCAATTCAAACCGGCTTGGTGGCTCACTAACCCCCACTCCCAAACTCTTGCGGCTAAATTTTTTCGTCGTAAGCAAAAACTCGTCACCTTGAATGAAACAGTCGAATTACCTGACGGCGACTTTATTGATTTAGCTTGGACAGAACAGCCAAAAAAAGATAATACTCGACCAATAATTGTTATGTTACATGGCCTTGAAGGATCTAAAGATAGTCACTATGCTAAAGGCATGCTTACCGCACTTAAAAACCGTGGCTGGATTGCGGTACTAATGCACTTTCGTGGTTGTAGTGGTAAACCAAACAGACAAGCAAGCTCTTACCATTCCGGAGATATAAGAGATATTAGTTATTTAACTGAGCAGCTTATGGCTAGTTACCCGCATTGTCTATTCTCAGTAATAGGGTTTTCTTTAGGGGGTAATGTAGTTACTCAATACTTAGCACAAGTGCCTAAAAATCCTTATCGCGCAGCCGTTGTTGTTTGTGCACCATTAGATTTAGCCAGTTGCAGCGCGCGTATTAACCAAGGTTTTTCTCGATTATACCAAAAGTATTTGTTACAAATGCTGAAAAATAGCACCTTAGAAAAAATCAATTCAAAAGTCATTAATCACCTTGACGCAAAGAAAGTACAGACGATAAAAACACTCTATGATTTTGATAACTATGTCACCGCGCCACTTAATGCTTTTGTAAATGCAGATCATTATTACCAAGAAGCGAGTGGTAATAATGTGATGGCAAAGATTACACAACCTTGCTTATTTATTCATGCCGCTGATGATCCTTTTCTTAATAATGAATATTCATTGCCACAACAAAAACTTCCGAAAAATTTAACCTTTGAAGTATCAAATCATGGTGGCCATGTTGGATTTATTTATGGCAATAATCCATTGAAACCGCAATATTGGTTAGAGCAACGTGTACCTGACTTTTTAAATAAATATTTAACTAAAGATGATGAGAAATAATAGATGATAATTCCATTAGAACAGCTTAACAAAGAGACGCTAACAGCCATTATTGAGGAGTTCATTTTACGTGAAGGGACCGACTATGGGGTAATTGACGCCAGTAAGGCAGATAAAATTGCCCAAGTTAAATTACAATTGCAACAAGGTAGCGCCGTAATTGTCTACTCAGAGCTGCATGAAAGCGTTAATATTTTACCGCGCGAGCAGTTCGATAAAGAAGAAAAAAATGAGCATTAAACCACTTGAATTAATAAATCTTTCGATGGGGTTTAATCACATCTTGCCAAGGAATATTTTGATTACCTAGACTAAGAAAGTCAGGGTTGAGCAAGCTTTCTCTTGTATTATACGTCAGTGGATTGAATTCACTGTTTATAATGGTGCCGCCCGCTTGTTCTAATATACATTGACTAGCCCCTGTATCCCATTCACCGGTAACACCAACACGTAAATAGCAATCAGCACCCCCTTCGGCAATCAGGCAGTTTTTAAGCGAACAACTGCCTAGCGCAACATGGTCATAATCATATTCATCATTTAAGTATTGTCCCATTAAATTAAGTTGTTGCCGTCTGCTAATAGCGATTTTAATACGACGTTTTTCTTGATAATCAGCCACATGAATTTGATGACTTGATTGTATTATTTTTTTTTGATCAACACCTTGAGCGTTACAGTCTTTAAAAGCCCCTAAGCCAGTTTGAGCATAATAAGTCAAATGATGATCAGGTGCATGAATAACACCAATACTTGGCCAACCGTTTTCAACTAACGCAATATTAACCGCAAAATCACCACTACCAATAATAAACTCACCAGTACCATCAATGGGGTCGAGTAACCAATATTTAGACCAGTGTTTACGTTCTGCTAACGATACTGTACCTACTTCTTCAGATATAATTGGAATATCGGGCGTTAATGTTCTCAGTTGATCCATCAAAATATCATTGGCAGCAATATCAGCACTAGTGACCGGGCTTTCATCTTCTTTTAGCTCAGCAGTGAAGCTTTTATCTCGATAATACTTCATCACCTCAACACCCGCTTTTTTCGCGCTTTCAAGGGCAATATTTAATAACAGTTCATTACTCATGCTTTATCCTAATTTTGTTGGGAAAAGATGATCAATTAGCAACATTAATGCAGCAATACTACGTGCTTCTTTAAAATCATGTTGTTGTAATAAATTTTTATAATCTTTAATGGCCCAAGGAACTACATCTAATGGCTCAGGTTCATCGCCTTCTAACGTTGCAGAATATAATTCTCGAGCGATAAAAACGTCCATTTTTGCATTAAAGAATGCAGGCGCCATCATCATTTGAGAAAGGGGAATTAACTCTTTGGTGCCATACGAGATTTCTTCTTTTAACTCTCTGTTGGCCGCTTGTTCTGCATTTTCACCAGGATCGATAAGGCCCTTTGGGAAGCCTAGTTCATAACTGTGGGTACCGGCGCAATATTCTCGCACTAACAATAACGTATCCTCATCAAGCATCGGCACTATCATTACAGCACCACTGCCAGAACCAAGCATACGCTCATATTTGCGATGTTCGCCATTGCTAAAGGTTAAATCAAGCTGCTCTATCGTAAATAAACGACTTTTAGCCACTTGTTTTTGACCGTTGATTTTGGGTAATTGGTTATTCCCTTTCATAAGCTTTCAAGATTAATTATTAATTCGTTTGAATACAGTTATAATGACACGATAAACATCAATTATGGAACCTCTAAATGCTCAATTGGTCAAAAATTTCTACTGTTTTACTCGATATGGATGGAACAATTTTAGATTTACACTTTGATACCTACTTTTGGTTGGAGCATTTTCCTGTGCGCTACAGTGAAAAACATGGCATTAGTGTGGAAGAGGCTAAACAAAAACTTCATGGTCACTATCAAGAAATCACCGGTACTATTGAGTGGTACTGTTTAGATTATTGGACTGAATTTACCCAAATGCCTATGCCGCTAATAAAACGTGAAGTGCAACATTTAATTCAGTTACGTGAAGATGCTGACGAGTTTTTAACGGCATTAAAGCAAAGTGGTCGCGAGGTTATTCTAGTCACTAATGCTCACCCTGATGCCCTTTCATTAAAAATTGAACGGACTCAATTAGACAAATACTTTGATGTACTTTATTCAACTCATGAATTTGGCGCAGTGAAGGAATCACAGCTTCTTTGGCAAAGACTGCAAGCCAAACAAGGTTTTGATGTAAACAGAACCTTATTCGTTGATGACAGCTTACCGGTATTAAAGTCAGCACAAAAATATGGTATTAAACATATTTTAGCGGTGGAAAACCCAGACAGTAAAAAGCCAGCAAATAGCTTCACTGACTTCACTTCAATTTCAGATTACCGCCAGTTGACTAAAGATATTTTAGCAAACCCGATAAAGTAGCCTATCTAAAAAGGCTTCTAAAAAAATAGTCGATAGCGCCCTTGGTTATCTTTACGTCCCAAAAACGGCAGTGCGCTAATCAACTTAGGGGGAAATTTAGCACCTGGTTTTAAAAAGCCATTACCTGAAACACGCCCATTTTGACGTAAATAGGCGTTAAGGGTTACGCCTAAATCATTTTCAGGTGACAACAACAATGCTAAAGCCCCCTCATCACAGGATAGTTTAGCGTTAAAATCACCCAATTGAATATTTTCTGCTAACGCAATTACTCCGGCTTTTGACCAAGTAACCAGTCCCTTAACAGCGAGACATTTATTTTTATCCGCTAAGTTAATAGCAGCGTGATCTAATGTTATTTCCACATCGCCTTGTGCCGTCATAGGTAAAGGTAAGGTAAGTTGTTGAACAATTTCATTTGCCTTAAGTAATAAGCTGAAATTTTCTATCTGAAGTTTTTCCTGAGAAAGGGTGATGTCGAATTTACCTTCAGGGCCGGCTAAAAAAGAATCGCCAAACGTTACCGGTAACGTGGGTGCTAAGGTAAATAAAGACCAAAAACTTAACTCCGTTTTAATTTTATTAATCGTCACTTCACCCACAACAATTTGCTCGATATTTGTATTCCATATACTTCCACTCACGCCTGATACCGAAAGTTCTTTAGGCATTGAAAATTGATTAAATACCACAGTTGCTGGCAATGTTGCGACTAAAAAGCCAAGATAAGTTATTAAAAAAACAATGCCGATAGCAAACTTATTTTTCATTTATTTTCTCTACTATAAATATTTAGAATGGGGTAATC
>TARA_R110001583_G_scaffold195380_1_pt1 | contig 10170 bp, 6 predicted proteins | sample TARA_R110001583 | Tara Oceans TARA_R110001583 (sample SAMEA4398432) | marine metagenome | biome: Polar Biome; feature: [MES] marine water layer (ENVO:01000295) within the mesopelagic zone...; material: water (ENVO:00002006), including particulate matter (ENVO:01000060) such as...... | reverse complement strand
GTGGGAGGGGTAACGGGCGCAATCCTGTTTCCTCCACCCGATCAGGGGCTATTTGAGGTTCCTGTGGGAGCCGAGCTCTCGGCGATCTTTTTCCTTCAGCCCTATGCCCAGTCCCTCGGCTGCAGGCAGGCACTCACCGAAAGATCTCAATAGCGGCGCTGATTCTTTTGGTAGATGCTGGCGGCCTTCTTTTGGTTGGCATCGGCGCTGAGCGCTTTTAATGCGTCTAGCTTGGCTGTTTCGGCCAGCGGCCGAATCTGAGCATCCAGCGCCTTGAGTTTGCCGACCAGAGCGCGGACGGTGTTGGCCTCTTCGGCTGGATAGTCTTTGGCAACAATCTGCATTATCAGGGTGTCGCGCTGGAGTAACAGCGCTTCGAAGTGTTGCCACTGTTGTTGTTGCGCCAATTCCAGGAGTTGTTCGCTAAGCTGGATACACTGTTTGGCCTGTTCTATGTTGAGCTGCTTCAAGAGGCGGATCTCGCTGCGGGGTTGGAGTGGTGCTATGCCGCAGAATTTACCATTGCTGTTATTCGAGTACCAGAGAATGAGCACCCGAATCGCATGCAGCACAGGAACCATACAGCCTCTGACAGAAAAATATTGATCTGGATCAAGCTTTAGCGCGTTGCTGTTCAAGAGTCAGTGACAGGGGTCGATACGCTAAACATAGGGGATGACGTCCACTTGATTTACCCTGCAGGCTTGATAACCACGCTAATAAACGAGGCTCGGCCAGCGCGGTAAAAAAGATTAAAGGGATCGCTAATAGCGTCGATAACCTACACAGATTTAACGTTCGGCGGGCAGAGTGCTCCCGCTTAAAGATTTTAAAAATACGAATTATTAAGCAGACGAGCTGCTTTAGGAGCATACATCATGGCTATGGTAATCAATTCCAACATCCAGTCGCTGAACGCTCAGCGTAATCTGTCTATCTCGCAGGGCGATCAGAATCAGGCGATGGAGCGACTGACCTCTGGCAAGCGGATCAACAGCGCCGCCGATGATGCTGCGGGCCTGGCGATCTCCAGCAAGATGACCTCGCAGATCAAGGGTTTGGACCAGGCGGTTCGGAACGCCAACGACGGTATTTCGCTGATTCAGACCGCCGAAGGCGCGCTGGAAGAGTCCACCAACATCCTCCAGCGGATGCGTGAGCTGTCGATCCAGTCTGCCAACGGTATCTTCACCGACGACAACCGCTCCACCCTGAATGCCGAGGTCGATCAGCTGAAAGCCGAATTAACCCGGATCTCTGAAACCACCTCGTTCAACGGCCTGCAGATCCTCGATGGCAGCCAGGGTGACATCGCTCTCCAGGTCGGTTCCGAAGCCAACCAGACCATGACCTTCAACCTGGGTTCAGGTTTTGGCGCAGCGAAACTGGGTGCCGCAGAGGGTGGCGTCAGCTCGGGTAGCTTTACCCTGGCCGAGACGACCAGTGTGGCACAATCAGGAGCCGCTGGGACCCTGAACGCGCTCTCTGCGGGTGACCTAGAGATCAACGGTGTGGCCGTCCCTGCGGCTCAAACTTCTTCGGATCTACTGTCATCCACTGATAATGCAGCGAGCGGAATTTCTCTGGCTACAGCTATTAACAGCGTTAGTGATGATACGGGTGTAGTTGCAGAGGTTAAGGCGACAGCGGTTACCGGATTGACGAGTGTTGATCCAACCGCTGGTGCTTCTGTTTTAGGTGATCTGACCATTAACGGTGTCGCTATCGGTGCCGTGACCTTTGCAGGTGGAGCACTAGATGCAGATAACTTGTTATTGCAAAATAAAATTAACGAAGTGTCTGATCAGACTGGTGTAACGGCCACTTACAATTCAACTACAAGCAAAATGTCTTATAGTGCGGCTGATGGTCGTAATATTGAGATAGCAGTGTCTGCTGCTGCAAGTACTCAGATTAATAATCTTACCGGCTTGGCTGATGGTTCTAGCACAACGACTACGGCACAGGTAACCCTGCGTTCCAACGAAGCGATCGAAATCGCCGGTAACGACCCTTCGTCATTGGGTTTAACAGCGGGTGCCGTTGCTGCGAATACCACTCAGGCGTTGGAAAATACGCTGTCTAATGCTGCAACAGCTACACTGACTTACACTGCAACAGCTACTGATCCAGCAGCTACCGGCCCTGGGGACTTTGTTATTAATGGAACAAGTATCATATACAATGCAATTGCAAATGATGCTGATGCAAGTAGAGCTTTGTTAACTACCGCAATTAACGATGAAAAGGATATTACAGGTGTTACCGCTGTCGATGATGGAACTAATATTGTCCTGACTGCTGCAGCAGGTGTGGACATAGCTATTACATCTGATGCCGACGTCATCGCCAATGCCGACCAAATTGGTATTCAAGGTACAACAATTACAGATATTTTAACTACTGCTGGAGCTGAGGCCGCTACTGCGACAGCCACCTCTCCATTCACTGCTCTGGGCAATGGTGATCTGACAGTAAATGGCTTTACTGTTGACTTTGCAGGTACCACCCCTACGGATGCTACGGAGCAATCGACCATTGGTGGAACTGCGAGTGCGATGTTTAACGCTCTGGCGATCAATAACACCGCAGGCCTGAAAGAGGAAGTTGTTGCAACTGCTTATACTGAAATGAACCTAGGTAAGGTAGAAGCTGGTGCGGCCACCAATGCCTTCTCTTTGGCTGTTAATGGTACGATTATCGATATTGATAACGCTGTTTTAGCAGGGGATGCATCAGGTAGTTTGGTTGGTCAGTTGAACACAGCATTTGCAGGTGCCGCAGCTGATAGTGATGTAGAAGGGCTGGTAGCTTCTGTCAATGATGATGGCGAGCTGCTGATCACCGCCGCTGATGGCCGTAACATCACGGTATCGGTCGGTGCAACAGCTAACGGCGTGAGTTTGTTAGAAGGATTTGATACCACTGTGCAAGGTAGTGTTACTACGAAAGGCACCATCACCCTGGCGGCTAAAGATGGCTTCAACGTCGGTGAGATCGGTGGTGACAAGCGTACGCTGGCCGGGATCGAATCCGGCCAGGGCGCGGTTGCCGATCTGGATATCAGCACTGCTGCAGGTGCTCAGGAAGCGATCGCCACGATCGATACCGCGCTGGAAACGGTGAACAACGCCCGGAGCAACATGGGTGCGATCACTAACCGGCTGGACTTCACCATCAACAACCTGAGCAGCATCTCGCAGAGCACCTCCGAGGCCCGTTCACGGATCGAGGATGCTGACTTCGCCCAGGAATCTGCGGCACTGAGTCGTGCCCAGGTTCTGCAGCAGGCCGGTACCGCGATGCTGGCCCAGGCCAACTCGCAACCGCAGCAGGTACTGTCACTGCTTCAGTAATGGGGTAGGGTAGTTCCAAGGTAACAACACTGCCCCGCCTTGCGGGGCAGTGTTGGTTTGGAGATGACAACAGTCTGTTTTTAAAATAGTGGCTTAAATCAGTTTAGTATCAGTGCTATTTTAAAAGCAGGCGATTAAGGAGAGATGGATATGGTTGATAGTATTAGTCCTACCCCAATCCCTTCGGCTGCTCAGCAAAAGGCTGTTGTGACCCAGGGTAACGCACAGTCTGTAGTGCAGGCTGTTACTCCTGAGAGTGCGGTTAAACAGGTCGACCCCGCGGTAAAAGCAGAGGCCGCAGCAGGTTCGGTTGAACAGGCCCAGGCCTCGGCGGAGCAACTGCAGGCGTCGGTCGAGCAGCTCAACCAATTTATGAAAGAGGGGCAGCGTAATTTGGCCTTTTCGGTCGATGATAGTGCTGACCAGGTGGTGGTGAAAATCACCGATCGTGATACCAACGAGCTGATCCGCCAGATCCCGACCGAAGAGGCGCTGGCGATCCGCGAACATCTGGATCAGGTGCTGGGGATGCTGTTCAGCGAAAAGGTGTAAACTGGCTTAACCCAGCGCGAATCGTCGGAATCTAACCCGGCGCCACTGCCGTGCGGGGTATTGAATGGCGGCTTACAGGCTGCAAGGGTCGTTTGCGGAGGTCACTATGGTACAGAACATTATCTCGTCACTGGGTGCAGGCTCCGGGATCGATACCAAGGCGCTGGTGGAAGGTCTGGTTGCTTCGGAGCGCGCGCCGCGCGAGGCGGTGCTGGACAAAAACACCCAGACCTATGAAGCCCAGATCTCCGGTTATGGGGCGCTACGCAGCGCCTTGGCAGGGATACAGGACAGCGTCAAGCTGCTGTCAGATCCGGATATCTTTAACGGCCGTAATGTGGCCTTTCCCGATTCGACCCTGGTGACCCCAACCAATGTCGAGTCCAATGCCTTGGCGGGGGATTACCGCATCGAGGTGTTGGCGCTGGCGAACGCACATGCGCTCAGTGTCGGGGGCTTTTCAGCACCCGATGCGGTGGTGGGTAACGGTACCCTGTCGCTGACCTTAGGTGACTGGGCGGCGGATTACAGCAGTTTTACCGCCAACGCGGCTAAAACAGTGAAAAATATCAGCATCGACGCCTCCAACAACACCCTGACGGGGGTGCGGGATGCGATCAACGCGGCCGGCATCGGGGTGCAGGCGTCGATTATCGAAAACGGTGGTAGCTATACGCTCCAGCTCAGTTCGGCCTCTGGCGCTAATAACGAGCTGCAGATCGTTGTCACCGAGGGTTCGCCGACGGGGTTGGGCGCACTCGCCTACACCGGCTTTCCGCCTGTTGGGGGGATGAGTGAGAATCAGTCGGGTGCCGATGCTTCGTTGAAGATTAACGGTCTGACGGTCAATCGGGAAACCAATCAGATCGATGATGTGGTCGGCGGGTTGGAATTTACCCTCAACAATATTTCGGTGGCCAATGAGACGGTGACCATCTCGGTGACCGAGGATAAGGCGGTCGGTGAGCAGACCCTGCGTGATTTTGTCGATATCTACAACGAGTTTTTGACCTCGGTGACTAATCTGACTAAATCGGTCGAGGCGGATGCCGACGACGAAGATGTGACCCCCGGCAGTCTTGCCCGCGATCCGTCGGCCAAGAGTATGATCAACCAGGTCCGTTCGCAGATTTCGCAGAGCATCACCGGTCTGGATGGCAATTTTACCGCGCTGGCGACGGTCGGGGTGCAGACCCAGTTGGATGGCACCCTGAAGATCAAAGAGGATCTGTTCCAGCAGGCGATCGACGACAATTATAGCGAATTGACCCAACTGTTCACCGGTAAAACCAGTAGTTCCGATGCCCAGATCGAGGTGATTAAAACCTCGGCAAGCACTGCGGCAGGTAGCTACGAGGTGGTGGTGACTACACCGCCAGCCAAGGGCGCCGTCGCTGGCAATGCGGTCTCTGCGGGTGATGCCACCACGCTGGGATTGACGCTGGCAACCGGTGTATTCAGCGGCGGTCTGGATACCAGTCTGGGTGATTACACATTTCAGGTCAGCGTCGACGGCACCCAAAGCGCGCAGATCAGCCTGTCTGGCACCTATGCCGACACCGATGCGTTGATCGCTGATATGCAGTCGCAGATCAATGGCGACCCTGCCCTGGCGGCGGTGAATGCGGCGCTGGATCTGAGTTATGATCCGCTTAGCGGCAGTTTTGCGGCCAGCTCCCGCGCTTATGGCGACTCGTCGAGCGTCTCCTTCAGTGCGCTGAGCGTCGATATGGGGCGGCTGGGTCTGGGGGCTTCGTCGGGGGAATTAGCAGCAGGTGCGGTGGTGGATAGCGGTGTCACGGCGCTGGGTAGTAGCGGGACATTAAATACCACAGGCACGCTGGACGATACCGCGCTCAGCGCCACGGATCTGGGGAGTCAGGGCAGCCTGACCACGACCACGCCGATCAATGCCATTAATACAGGCTTGCAAGCAGACGCGGTAGGAACCTTTACTCCGGCTCTGACATTAACCGCCGCCGACAGTTTTGTCATCTCAGTGGATGGCCTTAGCAGCGGCGCGATCGATTTAACCGGCAGCTATGCCACGGCGGATGATCTGGCCAGCGCGATGCAATCGTTGATCAATTCGGATCCGGCACTGCTGGGGACAGCATCGGTCACCGTCGCCTTTGATGATCTCAGTGATACCTTTAGTTTTACCTCCAATAGCGGCGGTGCTGGTTCGACGGTTGAGATCGACTCGACCTCGCTCAGTGCCAATATGACCGACCTGGGCATCGTCTCTACCGATGTCGGCATCGCCGGGGTCGATAACGAAACCTTCGTTAATCCGCTCGTTACCAGCGGCGGAGGCTATAGCTTTGATATCGCCGTTGATGGTGCGGCCAGCGTATCGGTTGCCCTGAGTGGCACCTATAATACGGCTGAAGAGCTGCGCGCCGATCTGCAAGCGCAGATTATCGTTGCGGGTGGTGCGGTCACCGTCGGCTACGATGCGACCACTAACCGTTTCAGCATCAGCTCCGATAGCGCGGGTGCCGCGTCAACGGTTGAAATCACCGCTCTGGGCGCTGACATCGATAAGCTGGGCTTCTCGCTCGAATCCGGTACGCCCGGTGACGCCAACGCTTTTGTTAGCCCGCTGGATACCTCTGGAGGCGGTTATAGCTTCGACGTTACGGTCGATGGCGGGGCCGCGACATCGGTATTGCTGACTGGCAGCTATGCCGGTACCGAGGAGGTCAGGGCGGCGATCGAAAGCCAGTTGAGCGGGGTGACGGTTAGCTACGATTCGGCGGCGACCGGGTTTGTGTTTACTTCCAACACCACCGGGGTCACTTCGACAGTTGAGATTAGCAATCCCGGTGCCAATATTGCCAACCTGGGAATTAGTGCGGCGACGGGTGTTGTTGGTAAAGCCGCTGCGACAGCCTCGGCCGGTGCCGATGTGGTGGGTACCATCAACGGCGTCGCAGCCTTTGGCTCGGGCAATATCCTGTTGCCGAAACTTGGTAGTGACTTGGCAGGCTTGAGCCTGCGGATAGCGCCGGGAGCCACGAGTTCAACCATTACCCTGTCGCGCGGTTTTGCTAACGAGCTGAGCAATATCCTCGATGGCTTCTTAAAAAATAAAGGCCTGATTGCCGATCGCGAAACCCGGCTTAACACGCGGCTCGATGATGTTAAGGATGACCGCACCGACCTGGACCGGCGTATGGAGGCTCGGTTTTCTGTCTTGCAGGGACAGTTTCTGGCGATGGAACGGATCATTGCCAGTTTGAACTCTGTCAGCGGTTCGCTGGATGGCTTGGTCGATCGCCTGCCCTTTACCGCATCCAAATGATAATTTTAATAGCAAGGAATAACAATGAGTTACAATATAAAGGCGTTGAAGCAGTACAACAGTGTCGATGTCCGTAGCGCCGTAGATTCGGCTTCGCCGCACAAGCTGATCATCATGCTCTTCGACGGTGCCATGACGGCGGTTACCCGTGCTAAGGGGTTGATTGAGCGTAAGGATATGGCTGGCAAAGGGCAGCAGATTCAGAAGGCGAGTGAGATTATTATCGGTCTTAAAGGCTCGTTGGATCTGGAGCAGGGCGGTGAGGTGGCTGCGAATCTGGACGGCCTGTACGACTATATTCTGCGCCGTTTGATAGAGGCCAACCGCAATGTGGATGTGGCGCCATTGAATGAAGTATCGGCGCTGCTGACCGAGATTAAAGGCGGCTGGGAAGCGATGCCAGCAGAGTTTAAAAAATAAACCGCTACTGAGCGGGTCAAAAAAACCGGGTTTTGAGCCCGGTTTTTTTTCGCCCCGGTGAGGGGCTTTGGCGGCTAGTTTTTTTGATCAGCACCCAGCGATCAGTGTTTTTTGCTGACGGCTGCCCGAAAGATCTACCGAATGGCTGGTTTTACCGGGTTGGCTGATGTTCAACCGGGTTTCTGGCATAAGAAGCTGCACATACCGCCGAAGAGGTCGGGGTCGATAAATTCCAGTGCATGAAGGTGCTCGGTATTGTCGCTGTTTAGCACCCCGTTAAGTGTTTTCTGGCACTCTTCAATCGGTGTCTGTTGGCCGAACAGCCCCAGAAATGTTAATCCCAGCGTAGCGCAGCCGCTGCCGATCTGTTGCCAGTCGAAACAGCATTCATGCCGGTGAAACAGCAGATCGCGGCATTCGTTGAGCGTATAGAAATCACTGAACCTGTGGGTGACGGTTGAGGGTTGAGCTTTTTGTAACATCACCTGACGGTAATTACGGATATTTTCCAGCGTCGGTTGCAGTGCAAGGGCGGCAATCTTGTCTCTTTCAGCCGTGATATGCCGGCGTGCTTTGGCGCTGTAAAGGGCGATATACATGACGCCCCCCGGTTCCAATATCTGCTCCAGTGCCCGCCAGCCCTGCATGGGGTCCTGCATATGATGGAGAACCCCGGTGCATTCGATGTAATGAAAGCGCAGCCCGGTTTGAGGGAGTTCGAGAATATCGCCCTGATAGAAATCGATAGTCTCTATACCCAGTTCGCGAGCCTTGTTGCGTGCATAGGCGAGACTGCGGCGACTGATATCGACCGCGGTAACCCTGGCTTGAGGAAAGCGCTGCGCAGCTCGAATCGCTTGTTGACCGGTACCGCAGCCAGCGATCAATATAGGCGTGTCCGGTTTTTTTAGCGCATCGCTACCCTTGAAGTCGCTGATGCAGCTCATGAGCATTGCATTGATGTTACTAAGGGGGTTGAGTCCCGAGGTTAGCCAGCGAGGGTATGGGTGTTGTTCGTAATGCTGCTGAACCTCTTGTGAGACTGCGTTGCTGATCGCTGTCAGACTGGGGATCTGGAGCATCTCAGTCAGTTCTCTATCGGGGTTAAACAGGGTTTCTCTGGCAATGATCTGTAGTGATTCCGGCCAATCCTGTGGCGCAGTGGCGAGTAATTGCTGGCTGAAGGGCAGGTCTAGCAGCGGCTGGTACATGCTGGTTACCAGCAGCAGTGCTTCACTGCCTGCTGGTAACCAGCCCGGCTGGTTGCTTTGTAGCACCAGCAGCTCCAAGGCCAGCGTTAGCATCTGCTGCTCGTCGTCATGAAGGCTATGCACGTACTCATTCAGGTGGTTTTGTAAACAGATGGCTTGAGTGAGCGGGAGTAGTTCTGGATTCAGGGCTTGCTGCTCCAGGGTGGTTTGTAAGATCGCTTTACGCAGCGCAGTAATAAACTCTTCAATTTTGCTAGAGGCGAAGATGATCTTTGGCAGCGCTTGAATCAGTAGCCGGTCCTGGGCAATGCTGGCCATCTCTAACTGGGGTTCTGGGGCATCCAAGCCATATTTTTGGATAACATAGCCACAGAGTACGGGGCTCATGCACCTATAGTTTGCTCCCGGGTAATCGAGTAGATCCTTCAGGTGGCTAATAAATTGCGGCGTAAACTCCACCTTTAAGTTGCGGTTGAGTAGCAGATAGATGCGCTCTTTCTCGGGTTCTGTCAGAGGACAGAGCGTTTTTAGTATCAGCAGTGTGGTGAGTTCTTGGTCAAGGTTGGCGCTAGCTTTGTTGGCGTACAGCAGGCGAAGTACTCTGAGGCCCTTGATATCCTCGGGATCCACCTTAATCAGTTCGAGTAAGATCTGTTCTGCTAATTCAAACTGGGCGGTAGCAAAAAGCAGCACCCCGTACTGGCGGCGCGTGTTTGCAGACGGAGACAGCTGATAGGCTTTAGCGGCGTGCATCAGTGCCGTGTCGGCGTTCTTTTGTTGTATGTTTATCTGACTCATCAGTGCGTGAGCGGCACCCATGTTTGGGTCCGCCAGCAGTAATTTTTTTAGTTTGGTAGCGGCCTGGTTCGTTTTGCCGCTGTTGATCAGTTGAGCGGCCTGCTCCAATAGCTGATGCGGCGTGGATGCAACGTTGTTGCGGTTTCTAGGGTTGGCCATGATTACTTCCTGATTGGTCGTCACGCTACATCCTGGTGTTTGGCGCAACGGGTCATCTTTTACAGTTTTTTGTTGAGAGCGATCTTATCGGTAATATCTGTGTAATGCAGCCCTGAAAGGAGGCAAGGCACTGCAAGGGTTGGGCTAGAAAATCGTTAACCGCTGGTTGCCGGCGGTAAGCCTCATTCCAATCAGTCTGCTTAAACAGCACCTTTAAAGCGTATTGCTGCGTCAACATATTGACAATTTGTGGCTCTGGATCAATACTCTGCTCCCAATAGCGTCAATAAATTATTATTTGGTGTCGGGTATGCCTTTCCCCCTTTCCATTCTTCTTATCGACGACGATCTCGAACGTTCGCGGGTG
>TARA_R110001583_G_scaffold194985_1_pt1 | contig 10170 bp, 6 predicted proteins | sample TARA_R110001583 | Tara Oceans TARA_R110001583 (sample SAMEA4398432) | marine metagenome | biome: Polar Biome; feature: [MES] marine water layer (ENVO:01000295) within the mesopelagic zone...; material: water (ENVO:00002006), including particulate matter (ENVO:01000060) such as...... | reverse complement strand
AATTGATGGAACCGATCGAGGAGGCACTGTTTTAGGGCAGGGGATCGGTTTACTTTTTCAGAACAGCACCGGTAATTGGTGCGTCGGGATCCTGCTTTAACAAACCGCATCATCAGTTGCGGTTTGTTTTTGATTGATATTGTTGGCCAAATCATTAACCAACTGCTCCAGTTGGCGGATATCTGCATCAATTCGGTGACGGTACAATCCGAAATGGATTGACGGGCCGAAGAGATGCTGATGCTTCGTCAGCAATTCTCTCGACTCAAGACAAAATCGCAGGCGGCCATCAAGAAGCAGTGAACCCCTTTAGTAGGTCCTGAGTCTAGGGCTCATTGTCACCTAAAAACTCAAGAAAATTCATAAACAGCTGAGCCGCAGGACTAAGTTCCCGGTCCGCTCGCTGCAAGATAGAGATTGGTCTTGTGACGATTGGCAACAAAGGACGTAAAGCAATCTGATCGTCGTTGGCAAATATCCGGCAGGCCAGTTCAGAGAGGACGCTAACGCCCAGACCATTACGAACCATACCAATCGTGGTTGGCACAAAGGAACATTCTATCGCACTGCCGATACCTTCGATTTTCAGGTTTTCGCGAACACTGGCACGTGTGTTTGAGCCTTTTGCACCCTCAATCAGCGTTTCTGATCGCAAGTCCTCCCAGTAAACAGTTTCCCGTTCTCCCAAAAAGTGCCCAGCGGGAAGAACCGCAATGAAACGATCTTCAAACAGCGTTTTTGTTTTTAGATTGTTTTCTTCCTCGCCCGGGATACCGAACCCAAGATCAGCCTCACCGGATTTAACGGCTCTCGCAACTTCAGTGTTAAGGGCGTCGCGAACAGCAACCCGAATGCCAGGATATTCCGCCATAAATCTGCGTAATGCAGGTGCCACAATTTCAGAAATTGCTGATGGCAAAGAGGCGATAGAAAGGTGACCAATACGCCCCTCGGCAAGGTCTCTGAGCTGCTGGGTTGCGCGCGATACATCGATAAGGATCCGACGGGCCTCGGGAATTAAAGCAAGCCCCGCCGGCGTCGGTTTTGCGCGACGAGATGTGCGGTCAAAAAGGGCAATTCCAACGATTTCTTCTGCCTGTCGAATGGTCGCACTAAGCGCTGGCTGGGTAACATTAAGTTCCGCCGCCGCCGCAGTTACCGAACCAGCTTCACTGATCGTTATAATTGCAATGAGATGTCGTGTTGAAAGTTGCTGCATTCCTATAGATTTAATTTATGACAGAATAAAAAAAAACAATTTTTTTTATCAGTCAGTTTCTGGAATTGTAAAAAAAATCATAGGGAGGAACCAATCGATGAAACTACTACCGACAATCGCCGCAATGACTTTTCTTATTGCTGCAGGGTCAGCAACAGCGGAAACCCAATTGAATATGGGCGGGTCAACAACGACCTCAGCATTTTACCCGTATTATAGCGCCGTTGCGAATGGCATCACTGACAATGAACCAGACCTGAATATCACCGTTGTCAGCACTGGAGGATTTTCTGCAAACTCGGTCCTTTTGCAGGAAGGCGAGCTTGATTTCGGCGGAATTTCGCCCGATCTCATCGCCGACGCTGAAGAACAAGGCTACAAAGGTTTTCGCGTGTTGTGGTGGACCCTTCCTGCCATCCAAAACATGATGGCGACAAAAGCAAGCGGCATCACCGATCTGTCTGGTTTTGAAGGGAACTGCTTTCATCCCGGCATGAATGGCTCATCTCAACAAACCAACATGCTACGCATCCTTAAGGCCCTGAATATTCACCCCAAGCTCTACATGTCAGACAGTACAGATGCCATTAATGCACTGAAAAATGGCCGCTGCGAAGGTCAAATGCGCGCCACGCAGGGACCGCGTCTCGACAGCGCCTCGGCAGAATTAAACCTTACAACACCCTTGCGCCCCATCGGCTTTACAAAGGCAGAGATTGACAAAATCCATGAAACCCTGCCGTGGATGAGTTTTTACAATATGCCAGCCGGCGTTACCGAAGGTTCAGAACCCTATACAGTCCACGCAATCTGGATCGGCTTTACCGCCACTGATCGTATGGACGAAGACATGGCCTACCAACTGGTCAAAGGCATGCTTGCCTCCACCAAGGCACAAACAGCCGCCCTTACCGCAATCAACGGTGTCGACATTGCAAAACAGACACTGGAAGTATCGACATATCCTCTGCATGCCGGTGCAGTCCGGGCCTACAGGGAAGCAGGCTATCAGGTACCTGAACGGCTGCTGCCCCCCGAGATGAAAAACTGAAGCCGGACTGAACTGATCATTCCAACATCACAGGGATAGCATCCGGATCTGTTGTCAAATGGCAACAGATCCGCGTGGAGAGGGACGAACGGATGAATACAACCGAACCAAGGTCCGGGGCCGAAACGCAAGAATACAAGCCTGGCAGTTTCAGCATTCGAACCATTGCAATATTCAGTTTATCAGCCGGGTTGATTGGCTTGACAGCCTGGGGAGCGGTTTTTGGCCAACTCCCCAATATTCAACACCGGGCCATCATATTATCGCTCATCGCCGGCCTTGCTGTCCTTTTAAGCCCCACTCAGGCAGGGCGAATTTGGGGACGACTACTTGATATCGTAATGCTTCTTGCAATCCTGATCGCCGCAGGATGGGTTTATTGGAATTACTGGGATGTCATGATGAACCCGGTGGCAAACAGGCCTCAGGCAATTGTACTTGGCCTGGCGCTGGCCGCGGCCATTCTTGAGCTTTCCCGAAGAACTATTGGCTGGACCTTTGCCATTCTCGTTGGCGTGTTCGGGGCATATGCACTGTTTGGAGATATGCTTCCAGGGCGCCTCGGACATGGCGGTGTCAGCTTACGAATGCTGACCTCGATGCTTTACCTTTCAACAGATGGCATCTGGGGCCAGGTCTTTGACATTTTCTGCAGTTTTCTGGTCCTCTTCATTCTGTTTTCCGCCCTGATGATGGCAACAGGCGCTGGTGAAACGATGATGGACATTGCGAAACTTGTCGGCGGTCGCATGCGCGGCGGCCCGGCAAAAATCTCCGTGATTTCCTCGGCTATGGTTGGTTCGATGACCGGTTCATCCGTGACCAATGTTGCAATGACGGGCAGCTTCACTATCCCGATGATGAAACGCATGGGATACCGTCCGGAGGTTGCCGGTGGTATTGAGGCAACGGCATCTTCCGGGGGGCAAATCACACCACCCCTGATGGGTGCAGGTCTGTTTCTAATGGCAGAATTCCTCAATATGCCCGTCGGGCACGTGATGGCTCTGGCACTCGTTCCCGCCATTCTGTTTTATACGGGGGTGCTGGCATCCGTTCATTTTGAAAGCGTACGTGCAAATGTCGGAACGCTTCCTGAAGAAGAAATGCCCGATGCTTCCCGGCTGAAAAAAACATCGGTCTGGCTACCGCTTGCAGCACCTTTTTGTGTTCTGATGTTCATGCTGCTTGCTGGATACGCGGTAAGTCTATCCATCCTTATGGCCTGCGTAACCCTCACCGTATTGTATCTGGCCCTCGGAGATTTGAGCCTCTCGAGCTTAAAACGACGGGTGATGGATCTTGGTCACGCTGTCATGGAAGCCGCTTCACCACTCGTTACGCTTGGCACGCTCTGTGCTGCTGCTGGCGTATTAATCGGTGTCATCGGTTTTGTGGGAATTGGCGTGAAGTTTGGTGATGCCGTTTTGTCACTTTCAAATGGAAACCTGTTTCTCTCCCTTCTCCTTGCCGGCTTTGTGGTCATGGTCATCGGCATGGGGATGCCGACAACGGCAGCTTATGTTCTTGCGGTATCAACGATTTTAACTGCTTTGAATGCCATCGGCATTGAACCGCTCCAGGCTCACATGTTTGTCTTCTATTTCGCGGTTCTCTCGGCCATCACACCCCCTGTCTGTTCTGCCGTCTTCGTCGCTGCGGGCCTGGCAAACGCATCCTGGTGGAAAACGGCTGTTCAAACCATGCGCTTTGCCGTGATCAAATACATGCTGCCATTTTTATTTGTCTTTCGTCCCGAGACTTTGCTTGAAGGAACAACCCTGAATATCGTGCTGGCACTTGCTGCATGCTTTATCGGAACAATCTCTCTATCTGCCGCTTTCTCCCGGTGGTTCCTCGGGCCGTTGGGACGCACACTTCAAGGTGCCCTCATCCTCGGCGGCTTGATGCTGTTCTGGCCTTCTTTTGTGATTAACGGTCTTGGGGCAATAGTCGTTTTAATTGTCGCCTTCTGCAGCAAGACAAGCCATTCCGAAGTGGTGGCAGGAGAGCAGGCGTGATTAATCTCCGCGACTTCTGCTCCTCCTTCATGTTGCCTTCTGGCGGACGGCTTTGGACCTCGACCACGCAAACCGGAACGAAACCTGTCGTGCTACTGGTCCACGGCGCATATCACGGTGCATGGTGTTATGCACAATGGATGCGTTGCCTGTTACAGGAAGGGTATCAGGTCGCCGCTGTGGACTGGCCGGGGCACGGTGGTCTTCCTGCCCCGACGAGATATGAAAGCATGGATATCCCGTATTTTGCAAAGGTTGTCGGCGAGTGCATTGACCAGTTGCCTGACCGTCCGATTGTCATCGGGCATTCTTTGGGGGCCCTCATCCTCGCCGTTGCAGCAGAACACCGTGACGTCGCGGCGATGGCACTGCTTGCGCCCTCTCCTCCGGGCAATATGCCGGGCGTTGCTGCTGTGTCCGAATTGCCTACGGGCAAACCTTACCCTCCTCCGTCGCTCAAACGTTTTCGCGATATTTACATGGGCGGAGCTGAAAATGCAGAAATGTGGTTGCCCTCATTGTGCCCTGAAAGTCCGCGCGCACTGAATGACCGTTACAATCTGCGAATATCCGTGAAGGCTGGCCCTCCAGAAGGACTTGTCCTGGAGGCTGGACTGGAAGACCCGCTTCGTCACCCAGCGGGGCAGGATGAAGCAGTCGCTGCGTTCTTCGGATACGAATATCGCCATCTTCCCGATGCCCCTCATTGCATGATGCTCCATGATCCCGGCAACGCTGCTTACAAGGCCTTATCCAACTGGTTGAAGCGGTTTTGGATGAAGTCCGATCATAGGGGAAGCGCATTTGTTTAAGCGCCAGCCAAATGGCCGAAACAGTAATATTGCAGTCTCCACAAAAACATTTCTGTCGATTTAGAAAGAGTGGAAATTACCGTGACACAAACTGGAATTCCCTTCGTTTTCATGCGGGGGGGTACCTCACGCGGCCCATATTTCAGGCGTTCCGATTTACCAGAAGACCAAGACACCCTGGTAAAAGTTCTGCTCGCAACTATTGGCTCGGGCCACCCGTTAAACATTGACGGGATCGGTGGCGGAGCAGCAGTGACAACCAAAGTTGCAATGCTTTCGCCCTCCAATGATGAATGGGCAGATATTGACTATTTCTTTGCCCAGGTTTCAGTGGAGCACCAACTGGTAGATTTCAAGCCGACATGCGGAAACATTCTTTCCGCCGTGGGGCCGGCTGCAATTGAAATGAGCCTTGTGAAACCACAGGAAAACGAAACAGAAATCCGAATTCGGGCCGTAAATACAGGGGCGCGGATATTAGCCCGTGTTCAAACACCTGCTCGGACGCTGGTATATGGCGGAGATGTCTCGATCGCCGGCGTCCCAGGCAGCGCAGCACCGGTTGCATTGCAATTCATGGAAGTTGTAGGAAAGGTCACCGGAAGCTTTATCCCCACAGGCAGTTTGCGAGATACAATTGATGGTATTGAGGTCACTTGTATGGATGTGGCGATGCCGATGGTAATCGCGCGGGCATCCGATTTCGGATTATCGGGCTATGAAAGTGCTTCCGAACTGGATCAAAACACTGAATTTTTTGCTCGAATGGAGCGTATACGCCGCGAGGCCGCAAAAAAGATGGGGATGGGGGATGTTCGTCAATCGGTTACGCCGAAGTTTGGACTATTAGCGCCGGCAAAAGCCAATGGCACTATTGCTGCCCGTTATTTCATGCCGTGGAACACACATCCCAGTATGGCTGTTACCGGCGCGCAATGTTTGGCCGCTTGCGCTTTAACGCCAGGAAGTGTCTCTGACGGCCTGCTGACCCGTCCTGACAGCAGTCCTGCAAACGTGGTGCTTGAGCACGCTTCTGGCACGATCGACGTTTTGGTCGACTTCGACCTGACTGAAACCTTTACTCTTAAATCCGCTGGAATATTACGAACTGCCCGCAAATTGGCTGATGGCCGGATTTACGTTCCGTCTGTGATTTGGCAAGGCCATTGATCAAGGCTAATCTTTCGAAGACCTGTTTGCTGGCAAGCTGGTGGCCGCTCTTGACCGTCAGCATCCGCGCGACCTCTTCGACGTACGCGGCCTGCTTGCTCACGAAGGCTTGATCGCTTACGTTTCGACTAACCTTATTTGCGCTGTTTACTGCTGCGCTTGCTCTTGGATTTTGCTTTGCGCCTTTCAGCACGGTTTAGTCCACTGTAATGGCCTACAGACGTTGATCTTCTTGCTCTGACGCGCTCCAAAGCTTTTCGGACTGGTGGGTTCAGGACATCCTTTGGGATTATTGGGTCATGGTCCGGTTTGAGGACCATGAAATCGGGATCGTGTTCGCCAAGTTCCCAAGCACTCCTCACGGTTAGATGGCGCTTTGCCAGTCCAAGCTCCGGCATGAATTTTCCTTCCGAAAGGTCGCTCTTCGCTACGACTGGCGCAAGCTGGTAGCCTCCGAATTCTTCGTATGCAGCAAGAAATACCGCCAGATTCTGGGGATTAGGATGATCCATGAAATTGATCCTGGAGATCATGATTGCCGTCTCCATTTCCCGCATGTTGGCATTCTCGAAGTTGCCGCCAACTGTTACCGCGTATCCATGTGGATCACGATGAGAAAGCCGACCGACAATGGAAATTCGAATGTCATTGTTGACATCCTCATCTCCAAATTTGTTGTGCCATTCTTCGAAGATACTCAGCGCTGCCCGTTCGTTCGTAAAAATCAGACCAAAAACAGGAGGTAACCCCGGAGCAGACATAAAGCCACAACCGTTCCATTTTGCGCGATCCCACTTTCTAGCATTAATTGGTGATACCACTCGCCTTTGTCGATGCGCTATATTTGTCGGTTCCAGAAGTTCTGTCGGAATATCACCTTCACCAAATTCAATCTTTTTGCTAACCTTTTCGGCTGGGGGCACTGGCGCCGCGCTGTTAGAAACAAGTTTGAACTTTGCTTTGAAGCCAGCAGTCGCAGTCTTGGCGATTGGCTCGCAAGACTGAATGTGTGGCTTGAGAGTTTCTTCACTATCTTCTGAAAACACATTGGTCGCAGTTGTAACCATATCATTGAAGATCAGCGCGCGCTGAAACCCCTCTTCGGAGCCAACAACGCGCTCCAGATAAGCTTCTGGATCGCGTGTTGTCATGTATGTCCCTACCAAGTGTGCAAACAGTTCGACAAAGGCATCGCGCATGACGGTCATGTACTCGCTTGAGCCCTCAAACTTCCCGGGATCGACTAAGACTTCAAAGAAGTCATTGTTCTCGTCTTCCTGAAAGGAAATCATCTTGCCGTTCGCGCAGCTGCGTTCCTTCGCATCGACAAATCTCAATCTGATCGTCGAAGTGGTTGGCATGATGTCCGCGTTCAAACTCGTGGATAATGCCGATTCTATGAAACCCACAAAACTCTGTGCTACACGTACTATCGTCGTACTGTTGGTGGCTCCGATCTCCCACTGAACCCCCATACAATCGGATTTCATTGTGACCGTCGCGGAGTCTCGCAGTTCAAGGAAGCCCGCCATCTCTGACCTGACAGGCTGCTGGGCCATCTGTGAGATCATTTCCCAAACATCTTCGTCAGATACGCCTTCTGGCAAGAAACCCTCTTCTCGCAAGCCTGCTTGCCCCTGATGCATGAGATAGACAATCATCGCACAGGTTGTCAGTCCAAGTCCTTCAAAGAGCGTAGGAAGATATGCCAGCGTGTCTTTTTGCTCGTCCGTGGCCTCAAGAAGCAATATGGCTAAGCATCCATCACGGTCAGCTAACCCGTTCTTAGACTTCGCATCACCTTCCGAACTGGCTTCTTTTTCGATGTAGGTTTCGAATATCTTCTCAAGGTGAAAGAAAAACAAAAAGCCCGTAACATTACCCGTTCGAAGACAGTTCAAAGTGAGTTCAGCACATACCCGGTATATGCCAGTTTTGACATCTCGATTCTTCTCAAAACGTCCCATGAGCATTGAGAGCAAAGACACGTAAGCGCAGTATGCGGCCCAATAAAGGCCGGCCTTAGAATAGGCATGTGCTAAGCCCGCCACGCATGCTTCGAGTCTGAGTTGTGCTTCGTACTTGGTAAAGCGGGCCATGGCGCGGCCCAAATACCGAATGGCATCATATGAATGCCCAGCTTCAATCTTTTGGATGCCGCGCTTGAGAAGCTGATCGCCAGCTGCCATTTCACTAGATCGCTGTTCCACAATGGATAGAACAATTTCAAAAGCAACGTCATAGGCCGGAAGTTCGCCGATGACGTAACCCAATATCTCAAAGAGTTCCCTGAACCTGTGAAACTTAAAACCGCCTAAACGCCTCGCATCTTCAAATAATGACGTGAACTGATTGATGTATTGCGTCAGAAGGCCGTCGTCTTCGTGATCCAAAGAAATTCGCATGAGCAGCAACATGCCCTTCGCATTTGCTGCGTTGTTGGGCCGTTGGGTATCATTCGCAACTGCTTCCAAGTGTGCAAGAAGCCTATTGGTTCTTTCGTCAAACTCTTTATCGTGTTCAACGACTCCATGCCGGATCAGCGATAGCATCGTCTGCCAAATGTTCACTGCGCACTCGACATCTTCGACACGATCACTCGCGAGTGATCGTTTCTCAATCTCGTCGTAGAGCTTCAAAGATGTGTCAGGATCATCGTGCCAATAGGCTGCTGTCCACGCATTCTGATATATCGCAGCGAGCGTTTGACGACTATTTCCCGCTTTTTCGGCCAGGCGCTTCGCTCTATCGAAACGCCCGTCTGTGAACTCTCGTGGTTCTTCTAATTCTCGGCTTAGAATTGCTACCTTCAGACAATCATCCATCAGCTCAAAGTCGATCTCGTCATCGACCCGAACTGTCTGAATTTTTTTTCTAACGCTTCAAGTTCTGCGCGCTTTTGCTGATCACCGATACCAACCTTCTTTTTCGGCTGCATGGCGATGCTTAGTTGCAGTGTTTCGATAGCGAGGTCTTCGTTCCCCTTGTCGAACACTGCTTCTACAAGCCAGCTTCGATCCAAAATTCGCACTGAAAACCCATGTTCTTTGGTCAGCTCGTCTTCAAGTTCCGCACGCTTGCGGTCCGGTACAAACTGGTTTGATACAAAGAAAACGCATTTGTAGCTTCGTTGCGTGTCAGCGATCTTCTGAACGTCGGATTTGCATTTCGGTTGCCACTTTTTTTTTGCGCTGAAGGCTAAGCCCCAACGTTCAGATGCGGAGTCTTCGCCGTAGAACCAACGATCCGAAATATCCGAGCTTACGGGAATATTCTCCGTATCGACTTTGCTATCACCGCCCCCGGTAGGGCCTGTTTGCGGAATGAGGTTTGGGCAAATGAGCACTTCGCAAAGTTTTCGAGCAAAGTGCTCGAAAACTTTTTCCTCACCGCGACTGGTAAGAGTTTCCAGGTGGTACTCAAAATAGCCTTTGTCCAGATACGGCTCACTGGTTGTCTCGGTATCAGAAAACTGTTCGGGACGATGCAGGCGCATGTATTCAGAAGGCTTTAGAAGCTGTTCTGTAGCTTGCCGCTTTTCGTCTTTTGCGCTTGTCACTCAGAATTTCCTTACCAAGTTGCAGGTTCGTCTAAACGCTCCCCAGAATTTTCAGATTGTGGTCCATGGGGAGGTGATCCCCAAGATATAGTAGCTTCCAGTCAATGCAAAGAGGGGTGCGGCTGGTTGAGCTCGGCCTGATCGGGCGTTTTCCGTTCAAGCGATGAATGTGGGTGTCGTCCGTTATAAAAGCTCAGATATCGGCCGATGAACATGCAGCCTCCATCCTGTCGGATTAACGCCACGCCTCATTCAAACGCGACGGCTTCCTCCTCATAGTCGTCGTCCCGCGACGGTTGACCGTCGGTGTCGATCTGACGGCTGATGATCCGTTTGGC
>TARA_R110001583_G_scaffold22132_5_pt1 | contig 10176 bp, 10 predicted proteins | sample TARA_R110001583 | Tara Oceans TARA_R110001583 (sample SAMEA4398432) | marine metagenome | biome: Polar Biome; feature: [MES] marine water layer (ENVO:01000295) within the mesopelagic zone...; material: water (ENVO:00002006), including particulate matter (ENVO:01000060) such as...... | reverse complement strand
GTTATGAATCTGTCCGAACTTTTTAAACCAGTTGCGTCCATTCTTTCTGAAGAGGGGAAGGAACACAAAGAGTATTAACCACCAGTAGCCTAATGTTTTAATTAGCCCACCTGTCTCATGAAGAGCAGAGGCTGTAGTGCCTTGAACTGGTCCAGCGTTCATGACCTGCCCCGCAATGGCTGCTGGGCTTGCAGAAGGGAAGATCATCTCTGTGACTATCACACCTCCTGCTGCCCCTGCTGCGACTGCTGCTGGCTCTGGCAAGAAGGCTGCGGTTAAACCTCCACCTAAAGCACCCCCAACAGCGTGTTTGATTGTTCCACAACTGGACAACGTAACTAACATCAGTATAAGTATTAAATTTCTCATGGCTACTCCTATTATATATAGCAATGCTCACCATAGACAACCCTAGTAAATTTGATTGGGCGAACATGGATCTATCCGATTGCTGTGAAGGCAATGCGATGGATACTTATTTCACCCTGAAGCTTTTCGATCTAATCATGGAAAAACTAGACGGTCAACCTGTGATGAATCTTATTGAGAATGTAGTGATGCCCTCCTTAGAAACCTTCGCAGAGATGGAATACAACGGTCTGGATGTAGACATTACAACTTTGGATTCAGTAGGGAAGCAGCTTCGATCTACCAACATGGATGAAGAGGACTTCTTATACACCTGCAAGAGCGTTACTAAGTTGGACAATCTATCCTCTAATAATGACCTGATTGAAATCCTATACACCAGAGAATCAGGAATGGAACTTTATCCCCCTGACAAAACAGCCAAAGGTAAACCCTCCGTGTCTGCACCCACACTTAAACTACTTCTTGAACATATTGATACGGAGTTAGAGAGTCGTGGCTAACTGGCAACACAGAGATGAAGGCAAGAAGATAAGTAAGTCGGTGATTGCTTCTAAGTCTACCCCAGAGCTTACCGATGCCAAGAAATTCCTTAAAGGCTTACTGGAACTCCGTAAGTCTGAGAAGCTAACTAAGACTTATATTGATGGGACTAAGAATGCTATTGCATATACAGAGAGAGATAAAGTCTTTGTAGACTTTCGTTTCGATGGTACATCTACAGGAAGGCTCTCCTGTGCTTCCTATAACGCCCAGAAAGCGATGGGAGTTTCTTTCCATACTCTGCCTCGTGAAACAAAGAACAACATTAGAAGCCTATTCAAGGCTCCTGGTGATTGGGCATTCATAGCAGCCGACTACGCAGCTATGGAACTCCGTGTCCTGAGCCATATTGCTAAAGAGGGGAATATGCAGTTGGCGTTTAATCAGGGCGCGGACCTACACACCTACACTGCAAGACTCCTATTCAACAAGGAGAACATTACAAAATCGGAGAGACAGATAGCCAAGACTGTTTCCTTCCTTATTGTATATGGGGGAGGTGCTTTTAATCTTAGCGAGACTATGGGGATCCCTTTGAAGAGAGCCGAGAAGATCATCAAGGACTATGAGAACGTGTACCCTGGAATCTTTTCCTACATGGAGTTTGTAAATGAGTTTATTAGAAAAAACGGCTACGCTTATACTATCTTTGGTCGCAAGCGTAACTTGCCTGATGTTTATAGCAGAGATCGTTCTGTTGTTAACAGAGCCCTTCGGCAGGGCTTGAACTTTACTATCCAGAGTTCTGCCTCAGACATCCTACTGACCTCTTTGCTTGGAGCGTCACAAAGATTTAAAGAGGCTGGTCTACAAGCTAGGCCAGTTGCTACGGTCCATGACTCGATTGAGATAGTTTGTCCCAAAGAAGAGGTGAAAGATGCTCTAACTATCCTCTATGATGAGATGGTCAACTACCCAATGATCAAGAAGATTTTTAATATTCATTTCGATGTGCCTCTTGCGATTGACGCTGAGGTAGGCAAGTCCTTTGGGGATGGCAAAGAAGTTCACTTTAATAACGGGATACCCGTACTATGAAAGATCCGTGGAAGAAGCTGTGGAGAAATACTAATATGTCTGCTACCTCAGGAGCAGCAGGTATGAGGACTGATAACAATCCGAAGCTGTCAGGACAGGCAAGGAAAGGAAACCAAAGCACTAAGAGACATGAGGTAAGTATTACCATTGATGATCTAAAAAGCTTGTGGGAAAAGCAGAATGGGCTATGCTACTGGTTAGGTATGGAGATGAGCCTAGAAGACTTGTTCATTTCTCATTCCCCATTTGCACCTTCTGTAGACAGGCTGGACAATGGACGAGGTTATCATTCTGATAATATAGTTCTCACTTCTCGCTTTGCAAACAAAGGAAGAGGGGCTTATGATTGTGAAGACTTTGAGCATCGGCTTAACTCATTACTAAATGCTAGAAGTAAGTGGTGGCAATTTTGGAAGTAAATGTTCTAGACAAAGGATCCATTGATCTAATTAGTAACACAGATAAGGGAGACTTGCTTGTTGTAAATGCAGCTAGGTGTTCGTTTGATAAACAGCATGAGGTTTATGATGAAAAGAATGATACAAAACTTATCAACTACCTTGCAAAGCATGGACATGTTCTCCCGTTTAGGCATCCTGTGGCTACTCTACGCATCACTTGCCCTATATTTGTACTTCGACAATTAGGTAAGCATCAGGTAGGTTTCTCTTGGAGTGAGGTATCTCGCAGGTATATCACAAGTACTCCTGAGTTCCATATCCCTTCCGAGTGGAGGCAGAGTGCGGAGAATGTTAAGCAGGGAAGTTCAGAAGAAATACACCCATTCTCTAGCACTTACCAACACGAAGCAAAGCACTTATCAGATGATGCTCTGGCACACTACGACCTTCTATTAAAGAGGGGGGTGTGTCCTGAGCAAGCTCGTATGGTTCTACCTCAATCCATGTATACCACTACGGTTGTGACGGGTACGCTCCTAGGGTGGAGTCACCTATATAAACTAAGGACTGAGGAGCATACTCAACTAGAAACTCAGGAGTATGCTAAAGCAATCGGTAAAATAATGGGGAAGCTTTTTCCTACTAGCTGGGAAGCATTATGCAAACACTCATAATCGGGGACTTACATTTTGATAACAAGCCTATGGGTATGCTTGATGCCCAGAAGGAAGCTATTAAAAAAATATGTAAAGACAACAAAGACTGTGATAAGGTTATCTTCTTGGGTGACCTAATGATGCATAGGCATCCAAGACCGACAGTTCTGTTGGCACTAAAGGAGTTGATGGATGAAGTCTCTAAGGATAAAGATGTATTTATTCTACGAGGCAATCATGACAGCGTGACCAAGGCTGACGATGGAGTTACCGCGCTAAGCCTACTGGAAAGTTCCAAGGTGAAAGTTGTTACTAAGACATGGTATGATTATAAAAACAAGTGGGCGTTTATCCCACACTATGAAGATGAAGAAAAAATTAAAAAAGATCTTGCTGGTGTCCCTAAAGGTTACACTGTGTTCGGTCACTTTGGTTACTATGGGGTTCTTAACTCTGCTGGCGATGCTGATTTTAGCTTGTCTCTATCCGATTTTAGGAACCCTACGATTCTTGGGCACATTCATAAAGAGGGTAGGAATGGGAACGTCACCGTCCTCGGAACCCCTTACTCCACTAATTTTGGAGAAGCAGGGAAAGATTGTTTCTACGGAATTCTTAGAGAAGATGGGCTGGAAAAGATGCCGTCCCTCGGAGGACCCAGACATCTCGTAGTTGATTATGATAACGTGGAGGATAACCTCGACTGGATCAATCAGGACACAGAGCCGCACCACTACACATTGTTAAGAATTAACATTAATACTATTGACGAAGACCAGGATCGAATAGCAGAGTTATGCGATAAGATTAAAGTCGGATCTTTAGAGATTAAGTATAAGCCTCTCTTAGATGAGAAGGATGAGTTTGAAACTGATGGTAGAGTGTTTACTACTGCTCTCAATGATGAGTTGATTGATCACTATATCAATTCAAGTAAAACAAAAATTAATAAAGAGGAACTCCTATCAGGGCTAAAGCTAATTCATGAAAATCAACAAGATAGAAATCAATAATTTTTATTCTATAAAGAATGTAAAGTTTAGTTTTGATAAGCATGATGGCATTGTGCTGATTGAGGGAAGTAACAAAGACACTGGTGGGAGCAACGGCTCTGGTAAAAGTGCGCTAGTAGAAGCAGTTGTGTGGGGCTTATTCGGTAAGACTATTAGGAAGTCTACCGAAGAGGCTTTAATTAATAATAAAGAGAAGAAGAACTGCTCTGTAAAGATCACTGTCAATGATGATGTAGTAATTGAGAGAGGAAAGAAGCCTGTATATTTAAGGCTGCATAAGGGAGACAAGGAGCTTACTAGAGACAATGCCCTAAGCACACAAGCATTTATAGATGAGCTTCTCCAGACCAACTATAAAGTATTCTTAGCTTCCACAGTTTTCGGTCAGCAGAATAACATTGAGTTTATTAATGCTACACCTGAAGATAAGAGAATCATCATCAAGAACTTCTTGAACTTGGATGAACTCTTTACTCTCCGAGACTCTGTTAAGAGGTTGAAGTCTGAGTACTCTCAGACTGTGAAGAATCAAAACGCTATTATTCTGGAGCATGAAAAGAGTATTGCGTCCTTTGATAAGCAGATTTCTAAACTAGAAAAATTACGCAGGGGAGTAGAGGGTAAGTACGATGAGGAAACTCTCGCTCTTTCTCTTCAAGATGTAATAAAGCTGGAGACTGATAACTCTTCCATTGACTGGCGTATAGTGTCTATCAATAAGGAGATTGATAAGTGGGAGAATAAGGTATCCCACCTGTCTCACAAGCTAGACAACCCAGAAAAGCATGAGCATTGTGAGATGTGTGGTCAGGTAGTAGACGCACCGTTTCATCCTAAAAGAATAGCTCATGAGCTTGAAGAGTGCATGAACTATATCACAGAATACGAGGAGGAGATTGTTTGGAATGGTGAGCAGAAAAAGCCTGTCCCTATTAGTTCTGCTGAGTATCACAGAGTCATAGAGTACAACCAACTCAAGAAGGAGTCGGAGACATTTGAGGATATCAAGCAAGAAACTTTGGACAAGATCCAAGCATCCTATGACATCAAACAAGAGTACAATAGTAAGTACGAGATCATGCGGTTCTGGGAGAAGGCTTTCTCGGAAGCAGGTATTGTAAAGTATATTATTAAAAATGTATTAGAGTACTTTAACTCTAAAGTAAATTTCTATCTCTCTCATCTTTCACAAGGTAAGTTCTTCATTGAGTTCGATGAAAGCCTGAAGGAAACTATCACCCATAATAAGAATTCTATCCATTATATGTCCCTGTCTGGAGGGGAGAAGCGGAAGATAAGTTTGTCTGTTATGCTTGGATTACAAGAGCTTTTAAAGATCTCACACAACCAAAAAACAAACATAATGTTTTTCGATGAAGTTGCTGAGAATCTGGACCAAGAAGGTCTTGAAGGACTCTACATACTATTGTCTGAATTAAAGAAAGAGAAGAGTTTGTTCGTAATTACCCATAATAATTATCTTAAATCTTTAATGGACAATGCGAGGACAATCACTATGATAAAGTCCAAAGGGATAACGAGATTAAAAGGTAAGTAATATGGCAAACACAACACTCACGGGCATTGGACAAGAAATTTTTGAGACAAGGTACGCATACCCAGGAGAGACAAAGTGGGCTGACAGAGCGAAAGTAATTGCCAAAACAATGGCTTCGGCTGAGAGGGATGATGATAAAGAAAAAGTTGAGAAATTATTTTACGACTCTATCGGATCTGGTGATCTTATTCCTGGCGGGAGGATTATATTTGGTGCAGGTAGGAACCGTGGGAATCATAACTTGCTCAATTGTTATGTTATTATTCCTGAAGATGATGTGGATTCAATTGGACAGACTGTGCAGGACATGTATCGCATCTCTTGTGCGGGTGGTGGAGTAGGCTTTAATGTATCTAAGCTTCGACCCAAAGGAGATCACATTGGCAGCGTGAAGAACTCTGCCCCAGGATCCGTCTCTGTCCTTAAAATGATTAACGAGGTAGGTGAACATGTCCGTGCTGGTAAAAATCGCAGAACTGCTCTTATGGGTATCCTTAATATTACCCACCCTGATCTACTTGAATTTCTGTCTGTAAAGTTAGACCAAGGACAGCTTAATAACTTTAACATTTCAGTAGCTATTACTAACAGATTCCTAGAAGCTATTGAGCTTGGTGAAGACTGGTACTTCACGTTTAACAATAAAGAATACCACTCATATGATCTTACTCGTAATGGAGATGAGATTATAAGTGTCTTAGGTATAGATGAGGAAGATGCCTTAGCTCGCGCAGAGAACTTTAATAAGGTTGCGTGGACTGATACCTTTGAGATGATAGGCCAGAGAGATATTAAAGCTAGAGATCTTTGGGATATGATTTGGAAGAACTCTGTGGAGTCAGGGGACCCTGGAATCTACAACATCGACCTTGCAAATAGTTATACTAATGTTTCGTACTTTGAAAGTTTGGATTCAACGAATCCTTGCGGCGAGATTTCCCTGCCGTCTTATGGGAATTGTTGTTTGGGTAATATTAATCTTAACAACATGGTACTTGATGACGGTAGTGACCTCGATTGGAAACGTCTGGCAAAGACTGTACGAACTGGAATCCGCTTTCTAGATAATGTCCTAACTGTAAACACTTTCCCAACCGAAGAGTGTAAGAAAGTTGGTGAGAGATCTCGTAGAGTTGGACTAGGTGTTACGGGTCTTCATTACATGTTAATCAAGCTTGGTTTACGGTATGGTAGCGAGTCCTGCTTAGAATTCTTGGAAAGATTATTCGGAACTATTAGAGATGAGGCATATAAGATGTCTATATACCTATCACGGGATAAGAAGCCTTTCCCTGAGTTCGACTACAAGAAGTACCTTGAAGAAGATTTTGCAAAGACTCTCCCAGCTAGGATCAGAATGCTTATCAAGCGATACGGCATCCGTAATGCTGTTATGCTCACAATTCCTCCTTGTGGCACTATCTCAATGCTCCACGGGGTTAGTTCAGGGATTGAGCCTATCTTTTCTGCTATGTATAACAGGCGTTATCGCCATAACAATATTTGGAAAGAGAAGTTAGTTGTCGATCCCTTATTCCAAGAATATTATGACAAGAAGAAAAATCTGGAACCATTCATTGGAGCCTATGATGTTCTCCCCGAGGATCACATCAAAGTACAGGCAACCGTTCAAAAGTATATCGACTCCTGTATTTCAAAAACAATCAACCTCCCACCCACTTCTACGCCTGAAGAGTTTTCTCAAGCGGCTCTGGATTATGCTCCTTACCTGAAAGGGCTCACGGTATATCGTGCAGGGGCAAAAGAAGGAGAGCCTCTCCAAGCTATCGCTCTAACAAAAGAGAACATCGAAAAGCATATGGGTGAGCAAGCCGAAGTTTCGGTCGCAGCAGGAGATGTTTGTTCCCTGACAGGAGGTGACTGCTAGTGGCTCTTTACGAATGGATCTGCAAGGAGTGTAACATTTATTGGGATGCTGAACACCCAATGGGCGAAGCACCAAAGCAAACCGAGTGTCCTAAGTGTAGCACTTTAGGAAATAGATACTGGCAAAGTGAGGGCTGTGCTATATCCTTTAAGGATAACGGCATGGGTAATCATGGTACGGGAGCGCAAGACTTTTCCACGGTAAGGCGTAGGTATGAAAAGTTCCATGAGAAAGGTTATGATAAAGATTCAGCAAACCGATTTCTACATGGTGAGATTAAAAAAACCAAAGAAGCTACGGACAACGAGGAGTTTAGGTATAGGTCTGCCTCCATTGACTACGATAAGTATGCCAAGGCTAATGGCTTGAAGAAGGTAACTCACAACGAAGCGTTAAAAAAGCAGGAGAACGCTAAAAAATTGACGATAGAGGCCTATGATAGGGCGAACAGAATGGGCTATAAGGACATCGGCAAGACGCACTTAGACCCTGCAAAACCTAATAAAAATAAGTAACCACCATGGCATACGATTTCAGCGAGAATATCCAGAGAGGTATTCTCTACCTCTTGAAGTCTAACAAGGACTTCTACCTCCAGATTGTTAATCTGGTACAACCTACCTACTTTGAGTTCCCCTCCCATGCTAAGATTTTCGGGAAGGTAAAGGAGCATTACGAGAAGTACGGCAAGCTACCTACCGATGATTTTATCATTCAGGATGTAAAGCCTACTCTAGGAGCCAGAGAGAGTGCCTCTGATTATGAGGATGAACTTTCATACATTAACAATGTAGACACCTCCACCGTAGGAAACACCGAGTACATGCTCGACCTTGTAGAGGGCTTCGCCAAGAAGGAGGCGATGAAGAGCGCGATTGCTGAGAGTATTTCGCTAATCAAAGACAACAGGATTGATGAGGTAGAGGCTCTTGTTAAGAAAGCCCTTCTGATTAATAGAGATGTAGATACGGGTCAAGACTATTTCGAGGACTTCGCTGGTCGTTGGGATCGTATCTTTAATAAGAAAACTGAGGACAAATACAAGACCGTCCTACCCGCTATTAATAAATCCCTAGAGGGGGGTTTAGGTTCTAAAGAAATGGCTATGGTGGTCGCCCCTCCTGGAGTGGGGAAGTCCTTGTATCTTGTTAATCAAGGAGTTCAATCCATGATTGAGGGTAGGAAGGTCTTGTATGTCTCTCTTGAAATGAGTGAGGATAAGATTGCTCAGAGGTTTGATTCGATCATGACCTTAGTGCCTCAGTTTAAACTTAAAGATCCTGCTAACCAACTCACGGTCAAGGAAAGACTTGAGATGTTCAAGGTGGAGTTCCCTGGCAGCGAGCTTGTAATCAAAGAGTTCCCTACTGGTCAGGCATCTATTAATACTATCCGCAACCTGCTGGTCCAGCTTAAAAACTATGATGAGTTTGAGCCCGACCTGCTGATCGTGGACTATCTTGAACTGCTTCGTCCGACCCGTGAGATTCAACAGGAGTACCATGCCCAGCAGAAGGTCGCTGAGGAGCTTAGGGGGGTTGCTATGGAGTACAACATCCTCGTCTGGACAGCCACACAAACCAACCGACAGGGTAGGATGGTGAAGATCATCACAGACGCAGAGCTTGGAGACTCTTACGGTAAGATCCGAACATGTGATTTTGCTATGTCCCTTAATCAATCGGAGGAAGAGTTCGACGATGGTAAGATGAGAGGGTATGTAATTAAGTCTCGTAATGGTAGACCTAGATTCTCTGTCCCTATGGATGTAGACTATAGCACACTCCGAATGTCGGAAGGTGATGAGGTATTCACAGGAGATGCATAATGAAAACTAAAAAAGATTATCCCGTACACCCCATGGAAGTTTTTACAGGGGTTAAGACATTCAAGATCGAGCAAAGAGCCCTGACCAAAGACAACCTTTACGGATGTGTAGAATTTCCTAAATCTCTCCTCACTATTGATCCCCATCAATGTGAAGCAGACTACCGAGGAACCCTACTACATGAAATTTGTCACATAGGATTTGATCTGTATGGTCTAGGGGATGATGATGAGATGCCTCAAATGGGTAACGAGTACTTGACAACAGTTACCTCAAACATGATTCAACAACTTGCAGGATTGAATGAAGAACTATTCAAGTTTATCTTCCACTTGCCTAAATAAGGTATGAAAGACTTAGAATTAAAAGATATATTAATCAAGAGCGACAAGCCATTAATAGGGTTATCCGTATATTTTAATGGGAAATGGTCGTATGCTACTTTAACTAATCCCAACAAAATTACAGTACTTCAGAGTTTCTATCTTATTAGTTACCCCTTCGGACTCCATAGAAAGGTAACTACTTCTCCAGGGAAGTATGTGATAAAAGGAGCCCCAGGCGATTATGTTGCTAGAGATAATCAGGGTTTCTTGTCTTTAGTTACTGCTCATAATTATTCACTTCTCTTTCCTGGACCTCAGAATATACTTACTTCCCCACCCTCTTCTGAATTGCTGAGAGATCCAAACTTTTTAACAAAAACTCTGCAAGAATCTGTGAACAAGGACTCTGATAAAGTACTGATAGGCAGTAAGGCGTTTAGCCTTCCCTCTACGCAGAAGAAAACAATAACAATCATTGAAACCCCGACAGGACAGGCACGAGCTTACTCAGACGCTTCAGGTGGAGCAGTAATTTATGATTACTCCTCAAAATCTG
>TARA_R110001583_G_scaffold76956_2_pt1 | contig 10180 bp, 6 predicted proteins | sample TARA_R110001583 | Tara Oceans TARA_R110001583 (sample SAMEA4398432) | marine metagenome | biome: Polar Biome; feature: [MES] marine water layer (ENVO:01000295) within the mesopelagic zone...; material: water (ENVO:00002006), including particulate matter (ENVO:01000060) such as...... | reverse complement strand
AACCTTGGTAAAAGAAGGTCGTTTCCGCGAAGATTTATTCCATCGTTTAAACGTCATTCGTATTCATTTACCGCGTCTTGCTGATCGTCGTGAAGACATTCCCAAATTGCTTACTCACTTTTTAAAGCGTGCTGCTGAAGAATTAGAAGTAGAAGTAAAACAATTACGCACAGAAACCGAAGAGTTCTTAAGCTCCTTAGATTGGCCAGGTAACGTTCGTCAGCTCGAAAATACTTGTCGCTGGATAACAGTAATGGCATCAGGCCGCGAAGTGCTTGTCAGCGATTTGCCACCTGAGCTACTAGACCAGCAAACCAGCGTTGCTACTTCTGGCAACTGGGAGCAAAGCCTACGTTATTGGGCAGATCAACAGCTTGGTAATGGTACCGATCACCTATTGGATACTGCAGTACCCATTTTCGAACGGATTATGATCGAGACCGCTTTAAAGCATACGGCAGGACGTCGACGCGATGCCGCCAACCTACTTGGCTGGGGTCGAAATACGCTGACTCGCAAAATAAAAGAGCTGAACATGGACTCAGGTAACGATGATGACGACAGGGAAGATTAAGTTCTAACGGCATCAAAAAGTTAAAAATAGAAAAGCCGACATAATGTCGGCTTTTCTATTCTCGAAGTTCCTTCCGATAAATCACTCGATTATGACCACGGTATACCCCAAAACTGACTATGCCACTGGCATCTTCAAAACTACCATTATTGTCATAGTCTCCCTGTAACCAAATGGGCGTTGTATAAGTGATGATTGCTTCTCCTGTATCGGGCGTTCCAGCTACCGATGTTGGTGCCTGCAGTAACAATCCAGACGTACCACTAACACCGCTAGTCACTACACCGGAGCTAGTATCCACTTGCGTTAATGTCGTTGGACTAACGCTTGCATTAATCCCCGAATAGTCGGTGCAAGAATCGTCGGTATTAACCCGATAACGACTGCCATCAAAGTATTCAACTCGTAATGGCATAATCACATCTAAGGTTTCCGGCCCATAGGTGTCTTCAAGCCACAGGCGTCCAAAGCGTACATCCATATTAGCCAGCGGTGTGAAGGTTAATGGACTGGACGGCATGGCAACACCATCGCTGTCAGAAATATCAGTGATACTCATTAAAATATCGGGAGTAAAACTATTGATTTCCGCTCGCGCCTCATGAGTATAAGTGAAAATATCTAATGGGCTAAAGTCGTAAGTTAATTGACCAAATGACGAGGTTGTTAGCGACCCAGAATTCAAAGTACTGATAATCGATAAAGGTACTGCTCCACCATCAACCGCGGAGTTATCTGCGCTGATATTAGCTACATTAATATCACCCACTGCTAACTTCAAATAAGCGGGTGTCGTGTAATTCTGGGTGGTGACATTCACTGCGTTCTTTGCGGTTATTGTTAACTGCGGCGCAACCAACCAAGTAATATCCTCGCCACTATAACTAAACGGAGCAGATGTACTGCAATTAGCCGCTAGAGCGCCGTTGTCAGTAACCGATGTAGTAAAATGATTCGGATAAAATCGTCCAATTGGCTCACTGCTAAATACACCAAGGTTGTAACCAAAATAGCTCGGCGGTGTCACATCAAAGCGAAATACGCCAACCTCACTTTCGCTAATAGAAACACTGTGCGTACCCGCCGCAATAGCGCCATGATCATAGCTAGTGGGAGTAACTGACCCAGCAGAATTTGCTGGCGATGGCGACAATATAGCTGCGCTTAAGCCAACACCTATCGCACTATAATTGGGCGTACTGCTATTGCCAGCACAAAAATCCGTATCACCATCAAACTGCCAAGCCACCGCCTGTACGCTAAGAGAAAATGCGGTTCCTGCGGTCATAAATTTAGGACAACTAGCATCACCAGCAGAGCAAGTCGTCGTTGCACTTACACACATCCCCGCAGGACGACTGACAAAGGTATCGTTTCCTGTCATGACGAGCCCAGCATCCGCACCGCTACCGCTATAGCTCGCATTCACTTGCACTTGCCCTGCGTCAGCATAATTAACGGTAAGCGTCGATGCTCCGGTCGCATCAAACACCAACGAAATCGGCGTAGCGGTACCCGAGCTACCACCGATAGAAACACCATTTACTGCTACTGGCCAAGAGACCGGGCGCCCTACTGAATTTGGGCTGATATAATCTGACCAAACATCGAGAGATTTAGTCACACTGGCAAAGGCAGGAATACAGGCTTCACTAGCATCGCTCTTTTTGACCGCTTGAATAGTAATTCCCGTAGTACCTTTTACCGCCAAAAAATCAGGAATCGAAAAGACAAAGCCAGAATCAGCAAAAATCATATCGCAAGATGAAGAGGCCGTGCCGCCATTGATAATGCACTGCGTTGCATTATCCGCAGCTGGCGTGGTGGACGTTGCCCCCAAAGTAACCGTACTTGCGGTTGCTTGGCGCAATGATACATTCGCAGTACCGCCCGAAATCGTTACCGTATCAGACCCCGTCCAACCGCTTGGCGTTAGCGTAACATCAACATCATCAGTATAAAGCGTCGAGCAATCTGCATTTAAACAGGCCTTAATCTCAACATTTTGAGCAGTACAGGTGAGCGCCTGATCACTAAACGTCAATAAATAATGATCTACGGTATTCGGTACTGCAGGGCTACGATAACCAACAAAGACTTCATCAATGTGCCAAAAGTCATTGTTGATACTTCCATCTATTTGGTGAAAGCGCAGTTTAAAATTCGCATGATAAGCAGTAGTAGGTAAGCGCGCATAATATTCATAGGTGTCACCACCCGCACTGCCGGATCCTAAATACGTACCTATCCGTTGCCAAGTACCATTATTCAATAGCATTTCTGCATGTAAATCGTCACCATAACTTGGCCACTCACTGTAGTAATCAGAGCCGCTGCGTATCCAAAAACTCATCTGTACAAAGTCATAACCGGATAAATCAATCGCTCGTGTGGACACATATATCTCGCCACTGCGAGTATACATACTGCGCGTTCCTACGCTCGCGATTTGCGTTCCAATAGAGGAAGCGCTACGGCTATCCACTTTACTAATAGACCAGTCTGTAGTTCCTAGAGCAGCACGTTCAAAGCCATCATAAAATAAGCCGTTAACTACAGGCCCAACGTCATAATCCGTTACGGTTACATCATCGATATGCCAATAGTCGTGATCATTACTGGTTCCATCTATTTGATGAAAACGCACAGCAAAATTAGCGTGCAACGCATTGTCGGGTAGTGCGGTTGAAAAATTATAGATATTTCCGCTACTGATACCGGGACCTTCAAACAAGGCAACGCGCTTCCAGCTGCCATCACTTAAATAAATATCGACTTCCAAGTCATCACCAGAACTCGGGCGCTCACTGTAAGAATCAGAACCCATACGTATCCAAATAGATAATTCAGAAAAATTAGAAGCCGATAAATCAATAGCGCGGGAAGTAACATAAACAATACCGCCGCGTGTATACATGCTGCGGGTGCCTGAATTAGAAACAGCAGTGCTAATGGCTGCACTAGCGCCAGATTCCACTGCATTGACTGTCCAGTCGCTGCCTAACGACGCGCGTTCAAAATCATCGGAAAATACTACGGTCGCTGCGAACGCCTTCGGCAAAAGGAGTAAGCCAAGAACCAAATAAAGCACTCGAACCATAGTAAATAGACTCTTTAATGTATTAGCTGATTTTGCTAATTACTCGTATATTAATTTCGGATTTCACGCCAATAAATAACTCGATCATTACCCCGATAGATGCCGAAGGTAGCTGTTGCTTCAGGGTTCTCGAAGCTACCATCACCGTCGTAATCGCCTCGCAACCAACTTGGAGCGCTATAACGAACACTTGCTTTACCCGTATCCGGAACACCGACAACATTCACCGGAGCAGACAACAATAAACCGCTTGACGGTGATATTCCTGAAACGAGAGTTCCACTGGATGCCGCCACTTGTGTCAACGTTGATGGAGTCACGACGGCATTCACGCTATCAAAGCTCGTGCAGTCATCAACCTCATTAATTCGGTAGCGTGTACCGTCAAAAAATTCTGTTCTTAGAGGAACCTTCAAATCTAATGTCTCCGGACCGTATGCATCCTCCAGCCATAAACGTCCAAAACGCATCGAAACATTACTTAAGGGAGTAAAGTTGATAAGAGAAGATGTCATACCAACTAAGTCACTATCGGTAACAGAGGTAACCGATAACGTTAAATCAGGAATAAAAGGTGCGACTTCAGCTCGCATTTCTCTGGTATACGTAAAACTATCTAGCGCACTAAAATCGTATTGTAACTGCCCAGGAGCCAAGACATTTAGAGAACCTGTCGTGAAAGAAGACGCTAGAGATAAAGGTATTGAATCGGTCCCCAGTGCCGCACTATCTGCTGTTAACGATCCTAATACTATATCCGCTGCTGTGAGCTTCTGATAACCGCTTAATGTATAGTTTTGTGTTGTACCACCGAGGGCATTATTGGCAGTGATAGTAAGCTGAGGTGAAACGAGCCAACCAAAGCTTTCGCCTGTATAGGTAAATGGCGTAGCGCTACTACAGACAGCTTCCATCGAACCCACATCACTTGCTGATACCGTAAAATGGTCCGGATAAAATCGACCTACAGGCTCACTATTAAAGGTACCCAGTGAATAACCGAAATAACTTGGTGGTGTAATAGAAAACCGGAATACGCCGACTTCACTTTCGATTAAAGCAACGTCTTGTGCACCGCTTGTGCTAGCACTATGGTTGTAACTATTCGGACTCACCACTCCCGGGTTATTTTCGGGTACCGGAGACAGTATCGTAGAGCTAATGCCAAGACCGGTTGCACTGTAGTTAGGTGTACCACTATTTCCAGAGCAATAATTTGTATCACCATCACTTTCCCACGCAACGGCCCGAACCGTTAAATCAAAGTTTGTGCCCGCCGCAACAAACTTAGGACAGGAATTATCCGCAGCGCTGCAGGTTGTAGCAGTAGATACGCACATTCCAGCTGGACGACTGACAAAGGTATCGCTCCCGCTCATAACAAGACTGAGATCATCACCCGAACCACTGTGAACAGCATTAAGTCGTAACTGACCAGCATCTAAATAATTCGCTGAAATCGTGGCAATACCGGTCGCATCGAAACTTAAAGACAAAGGAACAAGCGCTCCCACTGTCTGCCCAACAGCGAGAGAATTTACGCTAGCCGACAATGACGCTGGACGCCCAGAAGCACCTGGCGAGATATAATCAGTCCAAAAACTCAGTGTCTTAGTCACATTCGCAAATGCAGGGACACAAGCTGTACTACTATCTGATTTCTTAACCGCCTGAACGCCTATACCAGAAGCACCTTTCCCAGCAATAAAATCGGGAACATCGAATACAAAGCCAGAATCTGCAAAAGTAAGATTACAGCTACTCTCCAACAGACCAGTATCTATAGAGCACAATGTTGGATTTAAAGCCGCTGGGGTTATTGAAAGTGCAACTAAAGAAACCGTGCCTGGGCTAGTATGGCGTAATGACGCAGTAGCCGTCCCACCAGTGATAGTGATGGTATCTGATCCGACCCAGCCACTAGGAGATAAAACTGCATCGAAACTATCAGTGTAAAGCTCAGAACAATCCGCGTTTGCACAAGCCTTAATAATCACATCTTGCGGGGAGCAAGTAAGCGCCGCAGAGGCAAAATCTAATTCAAAGTGATCGAGAGTAGCAACAGGCACAGACGTATCTACCGTCGCAATAATAGGACCTAAATCCCAGCCAAGATAAGTCGCATTAGGTATTTGTTTATCCACCACCTGACCTAAGGTTACTCCCGCAAGATCACCATCAAATTGAAACTCATCAGTGCGGACGTAAGACAAATCATAATTAAACACGTGAAGCGTACTATCCCCTACTAAGAAGTAGAGTTGGGATTGTTCATAACCAATTAAATATTGTAATTTACTCGTAAGCGTTGCGCCCGCCCAACCAACGGGCCCTGTTGGAAAGACTGTTTTGGTTGAGTTTATCGATAAAGTACCGCCAGGATAATTGTAATAACTCAATGTACCATCATTATCCAACCATAATGAATTGTTATCACCCATAGCCAAAACACGGGTGTTGTTAATTAGGCTTTGGCCAGTATTTGGGCCATTATACATAGTTAATGGATAAGAAATTCTAAAAATATAATAATTATCATTGTCACTATAATAGTAACCATAATAATTTCTCAAGCTATCTGAAGGATTGACAAAATTTATCTGAAAATCTTCCATAATATCTCGGGATCTGGTCAGCGAACTACCATTTCCAAGCGTATTTTCAGAAGTAGCTAGCGCAGTCCAAAGGTTATTGCTTGTTTCTTTATTATTACCATCTCCTACTATCTCATCAGGGAACATATTCCGTAATTCCCGATGAGGGCGAACGTCATAGCGCAAACTTGGGTATAACTCTTGTCCGTAAACAACTGGCCCAGAATTAATGCGAGCTTCTTCCGCCCAACGAGATACCTGAGTCCAAGTATAAGAGGTTGCAGCAACGGGCACTCTATCGCCAAAGTCAGGATTAACAAACGCAACAACCGGCCCTAGATCCCAGCCTAGATAGTGAGCATTTGGAATATTACCATCGACCAAATCGGCTAGTGTCTGCCCGGCCAAGTCGCCATCAAGTTCCAATTCATCCGTACGAACATACGTCAGATTATAATTAAAAACATGAACGGTATTATCACCTTCTAAAAAGTATAATTTAGCCTCTTCATATCCGATCAAATTACCTATTTTACTAGCAACAGTCGCACCAACCCAGCCTGAAGGACCTGAAGAAAAAATGGTGTTACCAGAGTCGTAGCCGACCCTGCCTGTAGGATAATTGTAATAACTTAGAGACCCGTCATCGTCCAACCAAAGCGAGTTATCATCACCCATTGCCAAAAGCTTAGTACTCGTTAACAAGCTTTCACCGACATTAGGACCATTTTGCAATGTCAGAGGATAAGAGCTACGAAAAACATAGTAGGTTGAGTTATCTGAATAATAGTAGAAGTAGTAATTACGATCACTCAACGATGGATCAACGAAATTCATATGAAAATCTTCCATCAAGTCGCGTGCACGAGGCAGTGTTGCGCTATTACCGATAACATACTCCGAGCCAACAATTGCAGTCCACAAATTATCACTCGTTTGCTTATTGTTGCCATCACCAACAATAGCAGCTGGGTATACATTACGTATTTGCTGATGAGGTCTAATGTCATAACCCTTATTTGGGAAAAACTGCTGTTGATAACGCACTCTCGTTGGCACGACAGAACGACCATCTTCCTTCCAGCGCGATATTTGCGTCCATGTATACCCAGTCGGTGGAGTAGACATACCCATAACACACAGCATAACCACGAATAAAATAATGCAACGATAGAGAAAAAAAAATGTGCGTTTCATTTAGATCACCGGTAGCACAGAAAATACTGTTGCCGCATGGCTGGTTGAGAAAATTAATGCGTAAATCAAAAAATAAAAATAGCGACCGAAAAAAGTCATTACTTTGCTCGAACTTCAATAGTCCGCTGAGCTCTATCAATACCACTACCACAACTACCCGTACTGATTAGAGTGTAGTAATTATCTCCAGTCACTGTCATAGAATCGCAAGCAACAGATACCGAGCATCCATTAAGTCCGGCAACGGAATAAGTTTGCGAATAGAATGGGCTTGTTGCACAGCTGCGTCCTGCACTCCCATCTGGCGGCATTAATAAATTAAGTGCTATTTCGATACCGGCTTCAGCACTATAAAAAGCCCTGTGTGAATTCACTTGCAAGCTAACGCTACTACTGCTGTCATTCTGTATCTGCGACATACTTGCAATGATAAGTGCCAGCACAGTGACAACAAACAGCGCCATCGGCAAGCCGAAACCACCTTGATTAGAACGTTTTAATAAATCTAAATTAGCAGTATTAAGGAACATTACGAATCCTCACTTGCTGCGCTGCAGATAACAACTCACCCGTTGCATCATGCTGTAGTTGATAGTTGAAAGAAACAATACCATTGCGCTGTAAGGTTGCTGGAGAATAACGAAACACCATTGAATTATTAACCAAAGGATAGGCCAACACTTCGCGTCCCGACGCCGTATCAGCAGGCAAAGACGATCGTAAACTCGCTACATTGCTAATAAATCCATAGCCGCTATAGCGATATAAATAGCTACCATCCTGGCAAATAGTTTCAGGCTCGGTTGATAAATAGAAGCGACGATTAGGGGAGTCTGTAGGGAAACGATGAGGACCTCCAAGCGTCACTGTAATTTCGCTATTACCGGCATTAACTGTCGCCAAGTTGGCGGTTAGTGCTCCTGGGTTAGCCAAGGAGTACAAATTATTGCTAGCCAAGGGATAAATCGACACATAACCATTGGCGGCGCGAACTTGAGAATAAGGTGCAGCTCTTAATAAGCTAATGCTATTACCTAATTCGACATCGGTGTAACTCGATGCGGCAACTATTGGCATATATTCAACACACAAGCCATCTGCGGTAGTGCGAATACTTCCCGGAAGGGCATCGCGCAAAGCACGTGAAATTTGTTCATTCACGACAGAACTACTACCAGACAACTGCTGCCGTGCTCCCGTATCAATTAATCCTTGACTGGCTAGCGTAATAAACCGCACAGACACCGTCGCCATTACCGAAGCAATAGCGATCACCATAATTAATTCAATTAAAGTAAAAGCGCGATATTTAGCAGGTAAGTACATCAGTAATTACCCCTAAAACTGGCAAAAACACTGGAATCACCAGTAGGATCGTTAATAGTTATCTGAATACGCTTACTACCTCCTGTGTTAGCGCCGACGGTATTATCACAGGACACAGAAACACTAACGGTGTAACCGCTGTATAAGGTACTCAAAGAGGAGTCAATAAGGGCAGGCTGCTCGTTACTAATCGCATCATAATCATCGACATCGTCATAATCACTCCGGCTTTCACCATCATCAGTAATTCGACAAGCACCAGTATATGCAGGAATTCCACCATTACCGGTTGCTTCGTCAAAACGTTGAGCGAGTATTTCGTCTAAATAAAGTTGAGCCAAATCCAAAGACTTGGTTTGAATCATAGCATCTGCGCTACGACCGCCGATCAAAGAAAAACTGCTTAAACTAGCAACTAATGCGATAGAAATGACGACCATAGTGATGATCATTTCAATCATAGAAAGGCCGTGTTGACGATTCATGTGGCCTCCTAACCTGATGGGCCTATTTATTAGCTACGGCTGGCAAGCCGCAGGATAAGCAAAACCGGTGGATGAAAGACACAAGGTGTGACTATTGTCGGCGCTAAATATAAATTCGGTATTGGTGCCGGTTTCGGCTTCATTATCAAAATTGATAGCAACACTACCACCGTTTGTAAGTGTCGTTCCGTTTACGCTTAACGTTGAACCTGACCGCGGTGCACTGCGTGATTCAAATGAAGTACCACCTTGAATCACGATAAATTGCCACTCATCAGCCAATTGATTAATAGTAAGTACTACATCACTACCACTCACAACATTTGCTAGAGCACGTTTTTGTGCCAGTAAGCTGACACTGATTAATTGTTCGCGGGCACCTAACGTGGCAAAGCGGTCTGCTCGTAAAAACAGACCGCTTGCAACTGCACTGAGAATGGCTACCAAGGTGATAACCATTACCAGTTCAACCAACGTGAAACCTTGGTTGTTATTTTTCACAAATTAGCAGCCTGTCGTAACCACTGTCACGGTCGGTGCAGCGCTAGCGGCTGCTTCAGCGTAAGTGACGCGACAACTAGCCGTACTGCCTGAACCTGTATCTGGCGTTAGATAAAAAGTACGGTCCGCTGGAGTGCTACCTGGATCGAAGGTCGCATAGTCGTTGGTGGTATCGACTTGGGCAGCGACAACTATCCCTGCGATCGTCGGATAACCATTCGTTAAAGCAACCGAAGTGCCTTCTAAGCTTACCGATGCACCTGCACCACCATCCGCTAAAAACTGCGCATGAGCAATATTAGCTGAAGCTCGTATCGCCCCACCGAGTGCGTTCACACTTGCCTTACGCGCATCAGTACCAAAGTCTGCGAAGCGTGGCAAAGCAAAAGCTGATAACACGCCA
>TARA_R110001583_G_scaffold65684_2_pt1 | contig 10184 bp, 4 predicted proteins | sample TARA_R110001583 | Tara Oceans TARA_R110001583 (sample SAMEA4398432) | marine metagenome | biome: Polar Biome; feature: [MES] marine water layer (ENVO:01000295) within the mesopelagic zone...; material: water (ENVO:00002006), including particulate matter (ENVO:01000060) such as...... | reverse complement strand
AAGTGATACACAAATTCAATATACAGCACCAGCACTAGCTGCATCGGATTCATTCACGTACATAATAACCGATGGAAAAGGAGGTACTGCACAAGGGACAGTTAATATAGAAGTTACCGTTCCCAACTACGCTCCTGTAGCGAATGATGACACTGGTTCAATGCTGGAAGGAGATACTACCTTAATTGATGTTCTGGTTAACGATAGTGATCAAAATAATGATGCATTAACGATAGTATCAGTTCAGTCAGCAACAACTCCGGCTAAAGGAGATATTTTAATTGAAAATAATCAAATAAGGTTTAATTCTTACCTGAATCAGGGAGGAATTCAACTTATTACCTATACAATTTCGGATCCACAAGGTTTAACAGATCAAGCTCAATTATCATTAAGAGTTAATAACTTACCTGAGCCTATTTCTGATAACTATACTATTTTAAAAGAGCAACCCGTTAATTTTAATGTACTGCTAAATGATACTGATATCGATGGAGATACTCTGTCTCTTAGTTCTGTTACTTCTTCAGCTAATGCATCTATAGTCATCGAAGGCGATTCTGTAAAGTACACTCCCAATACAGGCTTTCTGGGGAATGATAGCTTTTCTTATGTTGTTGATGATGGATATGGTGGGTTAGCAGGAACGACAGTTACTGTATTTATAAACTCTGCACCCACAGCGACAGATGATAATTTTAATTTTGTATTAAATAATGAGCAAATATTCGATATTCTTGTTAATGATTATGATGATAATGCTGGAGATACAATACAGCTTGTATCAGTTGGATCTGCGAATAATGGTGTTGCTTCATTAGAAAATGGTCAGATAAGATACGTACCGTCTTATAATTATATTGGACTAGATCAATTTACTTATACAGTTGAAGATAGCTACGGTTCACAAAGTACAGCTACCGTTCATTTAACCATATACGAGCAAGCACCTGAAATGGCAAAAGATCTTTTTGTCAGATCAGCTAACCTGTTAAATGTTATTTCCTGGGCACCAGTGAAGAATGCTTTTTCTTATAGGCTATACTTCGGCACCAGCATAAATGATGTTAACAATAAAATTCAATATATTGATACCAACAATACATCATACCTTCACCAAAATTTAGTGAATGGTACCCGTTATTATTATGCACTTGAGTCTAGAGGGGTTTCGACTGTTTCTCCTGTATCTTCGATTGTTGATTCCATGCCAAATACTTTAACATGGAATACAAATCAGAGAATTTACGATTATGGAGATTCATATTCAGATTCTTTTTTTAATAATATAGACACAGCTTGGGATCAGAATTCAAACGGAATTATTCACGCATTAATTGAACGTAAAAATACTAAATTAGTTGCTAAAAGCTATCATCCTAAAAAGGGCTGGGGGAAAGATCATTTTATATTTGAAAAACCCGATGAATATCAAATTACTTATTTAGCCGTTGATACAGCAGAATCAGGACATGGGATTGTTATTGCTAAAAGTGAAAATAACATTTTTGCCTCCATTTATGATCCTGATACAGAAACATGGTCAACAACCTCTGTAATTGTTGACTATGTTGAAGGCAGCAGTACTACAAGTATTTATAACTTAAGAGTTGCGATAAACAATAACGGAAAAGCAGTAGTTGGTTGGCAAGGCCCTAGTTATTACGGCGATGCTTCTATAAAAACATATTCACCAGAAACAGGCTGGTCTTCAAACCAAACGGTAGATTCTACTAGTACCTTACAGGTTGAAGATCTTAAATTAGCTATCAACGATATCGGTTCTGTAGTTGTATCTTTAGCTTACGATAACAGAACAAGAACTTCTGAGGCTGCAACAAGCGTAACAACGATAATTGATGGTGTTAAAAAGTTTAAAAACCTATCAATAACAAGAGAACCTTACCTTGATGAAACAGCAGCAGCTACTCCGTATATTGACAATTTAAATAATATTAGAATCATCAGTTCAGATTTAAATGATCATTATTTTGATAATCAATTGAATACATGGAGCCAGACTGATATCTACCCTATTCTTATCAGTTCGCTAGGCCGATTTGAGGTTAAATTTGGCAAATCAATCGATGAAGTTGTTTTAATGTACGATGAGTTTAATAGTAGTGAACCTCCATATATTTTAATTTCAGAATCTATTGGTAACTGGAGTATACCTATTAGCGTACCGACAGAAGCTCAGTCAATTAAAACAATATTGGCTAATACGGTTAAACAAGTTGTTGTAGAAGGACTTTCAAATGCCCAAAATTACACGTTAAAGGGTAAAAGACTCACTTGGGATAAAAGTTTAAATGAATGGTCAGTAGAAGAAATTTATGAAGGTGATTATTATTTAGGCCATCCGTCTGATCTACTTTTAGCTGATGGATATGGAAATGTTTCAGCCTTAACAAATGGGCATTTTTCTGAATATAGAGTGATTGATACGGCTAGAAATTCATCTCCTAATGCACCTGATTTTGTATATTTAGATACAGATGAGTCAACTGATATGTTATTTGAAGCTGTGAATATTGTTGATATGGACGGAGATATTGTAAGTTGGAAATGGGAGCATGTATCTGGTCCATTCACTCTATTTTTGAATCCAAATGAAGCAACAACAGAAACATTGATAGGAACAACTGACGGTGATGATATTTCAATATCAAAACTTACTGTCACAGATTCCAACAACAATATATCTGAGGCGTTATTCTCAATTCCTGTAAAAGATGTTACTCCAGGTAAGGATACTGTTGTCCCAGTAACAACCGCATCTATTAATAACTGGTCATCTAAAGGTACAAAGTATAAAGATGTGGCATTAAGTTCTAACGAGGCTGATTCTATTATTTATTGGATGTATTCAGGAGAAGATTTATTTAATGGAGGCGGTTATTTAAAAGATGTTTGGTATGTTTATACAGGTAAGGTTGGTTTTAAAATAAATGGAGCGGGAGGTATAATGTATTACTATTCTATTGATAGATCAGGGAACAGAGAAGTAAATCAAGACACCAAGATAGGTGGTAAAGGTAAATAAGGAATAATTCTAATATTTTACAAAGCTTTTTGAATACACGTTGATAATCTGCATTTTAAAAGTGATTCAACATTTTCATCAAGCTTTGTAATTATTGGTTTTATAACTTTTTCTTTGATAGCAAAAAATTTAATCGATAAGTAAATCACCAAAAATTATTTCAAATTTCTTTACAGTGTAAATGTACTTAATCATAAAATATATATTACAAAATTAACAACAATTACTATCTAAATCACTAAGGCTGATTAATATAGTTTAAAGGTGTTTGAAATGATTTGTCCTCATTGTAAAAAGTTTATACTAGAGCAAAACATTAAGTTAGAAAATACACCTAACAAACAAAATTATATTTTTAAATGCCCGAAATGTGGAGAAAAAATAAAGCAAAAACCAATTAACTGGATTAAACCCCTTATTATTTTTGCAATAGTGTTCTACATTGCCCCTTTGTTCTTAAACGCATTATTATCAATGTTATTTATTTTTTTATATAGAGATTAATTAACCTGAGATTGGTTTAAGCTTTTACCATTGAGTTCAATTCTAAGTGTCCCGTTCGCATCGTTCGGACATCTAACGTCCTTGATGATGACTAATACTAATACGAAAATTTATACTTTATACCGATTTTGTACGTAGATTTAAACTGATTTAAACTACTTATTCTGTATTTATACAAGGCTTGGTTGTAAAATATCAATTGTGTTATAATCTGTTATTACTTTTTTTTCAGTGTTGATTTAGTTTACTAGCTTTTTATATTGATTATTTATAAAAATAGAAAGTTAGGCTAACCTATAACATCATTGAACCTACCATAAAAAATAGCCAAACGATGCTCACATTATTGTGTAATGTAAATATTTACGCGCCAAACCCTCTAGGTATTAAAGATGTTCTGATCGCAGGTAATAAAATCGCTGCAATCTATGAGTATGGCAAAGGGCAAATCGATATTCCTAAGCAGTGGAACGTTAAAGTTATTAACTTTGATGGCGCTATTCTAACACCTGGTTTTATTGATAGTCATGCCCATATTACGGGTGGCGGCGGTGAAGTAGGTTTTGCAACGCAAGTACCTCCGGTTGGTCTAACTGAATTTACGCATGCCGGTGTAACCACCGTCGTTGGTTTATTGGGTACAGATGACACCACACGCAGTACCGAGAATTTATTAAGCCGAGTTTATGGCCTGCGTGAAGAAGGCTTATCGGCTTATTGTTGGACTGGGGGATATCACTATCCTTTAACAACCATTACGGGTAGTGCAAAGTCAGATATTGTTTTTCTTGAGCCCGTCATTGGTATTGGCGAGTTTGCCATCAGTGATCACCGCTCTAGCCAACCAACGTTTGAAGAGGTTATTCGCTTAGCGAGTGAAACGCATGTTGCCGGGTTGATCACAGGAAAAGCGGGCATTATTCATTTTCATTTAGGTGATGGCGAAAGACGTTTAGCCTTAATTGAACGCGCCATAAGAGAAACAGAACTGCCTGCGCGTGTATTTAATCCAACGCATGTTAATCGCAACAAACCTTTATTTGAAGATAGTTGTAAATTATTAAGCCAAGGTTGTCATATTGACCTAACGGCGTTTCCTGAGGGAACGGCTCAGCCAGGTTGGGAAGCCTGTGACGCAATTGAGATGGCCGTTGAAAAACAATTACCTTTAGAACAAATAACCCTCAGCTCAGATGGTGGAGGTTGCTTGCCTTGTTTTGACCCACAAGGTGAATTACAACAGATGGATTTTGGTCGCGCGAGTACATTAAGAGAAACGCTGGTGGCAACGTTATCTAAAGGTTTATCACTTGAAACCGTTCTGCCTATGTTAACGAGCAATGTTGCTAATATTTTACGTTTTAAAAACAAAGGGCAGATTGCCGTTGGTTTTGATGCTGATTTATTGGTGATGAATGAAAAATATGAAATTACTGATGTCATGGCACAAGGTGTATGGCACAAGCAAAATAATCAAACAATGATTAAAGGTACATTTGAATAGAGGTAATTATGTGTCCAGCAAAAACGACTGATGGTCAACAACGGGGATTTGTAATTCCTATCGGGGGGGCAGAAGAACGCGTAAATGATCCCATCATTTTACAGCGTTTTGTTGATCTTTGTGGTGGCGAAAATGCTTATATAGTTATTATTCCTACTGCATCACAACGCGATGAAACTGGGTCAAATTATGAAACCGTTTTTCATGAATTAGGGGTGAAAAAAGCAATTTCTTTGCCTATTAATGATCGTGAAGAGGCTAACAGCGAAGAGTATCTTGCTGAATTAGACAATGCCACGGGGATTTTTATTACTGGCGGTAATCAATTACGCTTGTCTACTATTTTAGGCGGTACACCGGTGGCCCAAAAAATTCGTAAGCTTAATGCTGCGGGCGTGCATGTTGCTGGCACCTCTGCGGGCGCAGCTATTATGCCAGGACATATGATTGCTGGTGGACCTACCGGCGCTTTACCCAATGAAGAAGGGGTAACTTTTGCGCCCGGTATGGGCTTAATTAATAAAGTCATTATTGATCAGCATTTTAGCCAACGAAACCGATTAGGACGTTTGTTATCCGCTATCTCTTACAACCCCTTCGCTTCGGGTCTTGGCATTTGTGAAAATACTGCCGCTTTTATTGACCCTTCAGGCGTTTTGGAAGTGGTTGGTCACGGTAGCATTACAGTGGTTGATCCTGCAGATTTAACCCATAGCTCAATGGCTGATGCGAACAGAGGCGAAGCCATAACGTTAATTGGCCTAAAGTTGCACGTGCTTGGCCCAGGGGCAACTTACTGTATTAATGAAAGGATAGCTAAACCAGCCAGCTAAACTTCCTTTTTTTCAAAGCCTATCTTATTTTTTAGATAGGCTTTATTCTTTTATTTCATCAGATTAACAGTACTTCGATTGCTTTTCATCCTTTCAAAAAATATTCTTTCACAAGTTGTTTGTTCTCTAATCAAACCATGATATCTTTTCTAGACGCCGTGTATAGTAGTTATAGTCGGATTCGGATAACAAAAAGTTCTCGTTAGAGTAATAAAGGAAATCACTATGAAAATACTATCTTCCAACGTTTATGTTGGCCCTAATGTTTATGCTCATTTTCCAGTGATTCGCCATATTGTAGATATCGGCATTTTGGAACAATATCCCTCAGTTAAGCTTGGAGAAGGATTTATCCAAGGATTAATCACTAGTTTGCCAAGTTTAGAACAACACGGTTGCTCTTATGGCGAGCCCGGTGGTTTTATCAGACGATTACAAGAAGACGGTGGCACATGGATTGCTCATATATGGGAACATGTAACTCTCGAGTTACAGTGTATTGCCGGTACAGAGGTCACTTTTGGTAAAACCCGCAGCACAGGAAAAAGTGCAGAATATGATATGGTTTTCCAGTATAAGCAGCGTGATGTAGGTCTTGCAGCTGCACAATTAGCGCGTAATTTACTCATTTCATTAATGCCAGCGGCTATTCAAGCCGAGCTACAGGTTACCATTGAAGACGACTTTGATTTTCAGCAGGAGTTAGCTGATTTTATTCGTTTTGCCCAACGTAAAGAATTTGGCCCTAGTACACAATCGTTAGTTGATGCCGCAGAAGAGCGCGGTATTCCTTGGTTACGATTAAATGAATACAGTTTGGTTCAATTTGGCCATGGTAAATATCAACAGCGAATTCAAGCAACCATTACTAGCGAAACCAAGCACATTGCCGTTGAGATCTCTTGTGATAAAGAAGACACCCATAATTTATTAAATGATCTTGGTTTACCTGTCCCTCAGCAACGCATGGTGTATTCAGATGCACAAGCCGTAAGAATGGCAAAACAGATTGGCTATCCTGTGGTATTAAAACCGTTAAATGCTAATCATGGTCGTGGTGTCTCTATTGATTTAACCACCGAAGAGCAAGTAATCACTGCTTTTGCCTTTGCCCGTGAACATGGCACAAGTAAAGCCGTTTTAGTTGAGTCTTTTCTAACAGGTTTAGATCACCGTATGTTGGTTGTTAATGGTGAATTAGTCGCCGTTGCCAAAAGAGTACCGGGTCATGTGGTTGGTGATGGCATTAATAGCATAAGTCAGTTGGTTGACATCATCAATGAAGACCCTCGACGTGGTGTAGGTCATGAAAAAGTATTGACTCAACTCGAGTTAGATATTCAAGCAAAACGATTATTAGATGAGGCTGGCTTTACTGAAGCAACCATTTTACCAAAAGGTGAATTGTTCTACTTACGTTCGACGGCAAATTTGTCTACGGGTGGTACGGCAATTGATATGACCGATGTAGTGCATCCTGACAATAAAACCATGGCCGAACGGGCAGTGAAAGCCGTTGGTTTAGATATTGGCGGGGTCGATTTTTTAACGGCTGATATCACCCAATCTTACAAAGATATTGGTGGTGGTATTGTTGAAGTTAACGCAGCGCCTGGTTTTAGAATGCATGTTGCCCCGAGTGAAGGCAAACCACGAGATGTTGCTGGAAAAGTCATTGATATGTTGTTCCCGCCAACATTACCTAAACGCATTCCTATTGCGGGTATTACCGGTACAAACGGCAAAACGACTACGTCTAGAATGCTATCCCATATCTTGAAAAGTGCTGGCCATGTTGTCGGTATGACCTCTACCGATGGGGTTTATGTTGATGGTCAATTATCCGTTAAAGGCGATATGACCGGACCTGTTTCATCCCAAATAGTTTTACGTGATCCATCCGTTGATATTGCCGTATTAGAAACTGCACGCGGTGGTATTGCACGCTCAGGGCTTGGGTATCGTGAAAGTGATGTCGCGGCTTGTATTAATGTACAAGAAGATCATTTAGGATTAAGAGGCATAGATACCCTTGAACAACTGGCTGAAGTAAAAAGAATTGTTGTTGAAGTTGCCACCAATAGCGTTGTGCTAAATGCAGATGACGTGCAATGCTTAAAAATGGCTGATTATACTCAAGCGAAACATTTATGTTATGTCACCATGAATACAGGCCATAGTTTAGTGCGAGAACACATTAGAGCAGGTGGTCGAGCGGTGGTATTAGAGAAGGGAATTAACGGTGATATGATCACCATTTTTGATAATGGCACTCACATTCCATTACTCTGGACCCATTTAATCCCTGCGACCATAGAAGGTAAAGCACTGCATAATGTACAAAATGCCATGTTTGCTGCCGCTTTAGCTTATTGCCTGGATAAACCGCTAGAGGCAATACAACAAGGTTTAAGAACCTTCACCACGACTTTCTATCAAGCACCAGGAAGAATGAACGTATTTGATGAACATCCTTTTAAAGTGATACTCGATTACGCTCACAATGCTGATGGTGTGCGCTGCATGAGTGAGTTGGCAAGCAAATTAGAAGTTAACGGTAAACGTATTACTGTTTTGGCAGGCCCGGGTGATCGTCGTGATGAAGATATTGCAAATATTGCCAAAGCCGCCGCAGGACATTTCGATATTTATATTTGTAAGGCCGATGATAATCGCCGTGGCCGTGAGTTTGATGAAATACCTAAACTTTTAGCTTCAGCATTAAAAACTGAAGGTATTAAAGCGTCACAAATTTATTGTATTCCAGATGAAGTAGAGGCAATAGAAAAAGGACTCGAATTAGCGAATACAGATGACCTGTTGATGATCTTCGGTGATGCGATAACACGTAGTTGGAAACAAATTATTAATTTCAATGGTGATGATAAACCTGAAAAAGCAGCAGAAAAAACACCGATTCAAACGGTTGTTTCAATTTTAGACGCTAGCGAGCCAGACTCTTTTGTTTTAGAAACGGGTATGAGAATTGTCAAAGATGAACGAGGTGTTCGCGTGGTATCTGAGCACGATGAAGACAGTGATTAATCGTTCAATTTTTCATTAATAAACACAGTTCAAAAAGCGAAGTGATTTGGGTATCTATGAATAAAGAAAAACTAACACTGAGCTTAGATGATAATCGTCGGCTGACGGGTAAAAACTTATTGTCAGATAAGCCTGGCGCCATCATTGATGCTTTCGTATCGGGTATTGATAAACTTGCCGTGGTAGCTGTTTGGTCAAGGTATGCTAAACAGTTACTTAAGGCTGTTCATTGGGTGGATGAACAAACCTTCTCTCGAATTTTCGAAGATGGACTATCCATTGCCATCAGTGCACCTGAAGACGCGCTTTATGCTGCCTGCGATTTAAATGAAATCGCATGGCAGTTTACTTGCGACGAACTCACTCAAACACAGAGCGAAGAATCAATTTCAGCCGCAATAAGCCGTTTAAAACAAACAATAGCTGAGGAAGTTAATCCAAAACTGCTTGAGTTAATTAAACTGTCAAAGTCTAAAAATATCGTCTATTTGGTTGACGATGATGAGTTTTCATTGGGTTATGGTACTACGGCACAATGTTGGCCAATATCCGAATTACCTGATACTGCAACCATAAATTGGCAGCAATACAAGCCTATTCCGCTTGCTTATGTCACGGGCACTAATGGTAAATCGACCAGTGTTCGCATTATGTCGCAGATCATCAAGCAAGCAGGAAAATGTTGTGGTGTTACCTCCACAGATTTCATTCGGGTAGGTGACAATATTATTGATCATGGCGACTATTCTGGCCCAAGTGGCGCAAGAATGTTATTGCGACACCCAGATACTGAAACCGCTATTTTAGAAGTTGCCAGAGGCGGTATTTTACGTAGAGGTTTACCGATTGATAATGTAGACGCCGCATTAATAACCAATATTGCAGAAGATCATTTAGGGCAATACGGTATTAACACGGTTGCAGCACTCGCCCAAGCAAAAGCTGTTGTTGCCAAAGGGCTTTTAAATAAAGGAGAAAGCAAAGGCACATTAGTACTTAATGCTGATGATGAATGTTTGGTTGACTTAGCTCCTCAATTAGCAGTGAACAAATGTTGGTTTTCTTTACATGAAAATAATACGACACTACAGCAACATAAACAAAAAGGTGGTGCAGTTTGTTTTGTTCGAGCGCAACAATTGGTTTATTCAAACGGTAGTGAAGAATCGATAATTATTGCAGTTAACGATATTCCAATGACCTTAAATGGTGCCGCATTGCACAATATTCAAAATGCGCTCGGCGCTATCGC
>TARA_R110001583_G_scaffold192843_1_pt1 | contig 10186 bp, 11 predicted proteins | sample TARA_R110001583 | Tara Oceans TARA_R110001583 (sample SAMEA4398432) | marine metagenome | biome: Polar Biome; feature: [MES] marine water layer (ENVO:01000295) within the mesopelagic zone...; material: water (ENVO:00002006), including particulate matter (ENVO:01000060) such... | reverse complement strand
TACTATTCGGCAAATAGTGGCTGTTTTAGACTGGTGTTAACACTTGGTATAGAATACCCGAAGAGGATAAATCAGGCGTTAATGACCCCGCAGGAGATGACAACCCTAACATTGAAAACTATATGGGCTATGGTGAATTAGGGCTTTTATGGAAAGTAAACGAGAATCACAACATCGATTTTATGTTTCGTAATAACTTAAAAAGTGACAATAAAGGGGCGGTAAAAATAGGTTGGTCTTTCCCTTTATCTAGCCATCTTCGAGGTTATGTTGAATACTTTAATGGTTATGGAGAAAGTCTTATTTACTATAATGAAACAATCTCTCGCATTGGTATTGGTGTTAAACTTACCGATTGGCTATAAACCTTGCACCACTATTTTTACACTCCCCGTAAACGAATTTGTCTAGGGGTGTGTGAATATTGTGCTTTAAAACAACGATTAAAATGTGATAAATCCCCAAAGCCCCATTCTAAAGCAATATTACTGATAGAGATGTTATTAAATTCTGGATTGGTTAAGTTTTTGTAGCACCCGTCCAACCGTAATTGTTGAATATACTTAGAAACAGAAATGTTTTGGCTTTTAAAAAGCATATGTAAATAGCGTTTACTAATGTTTTCAGTTTGAGCTATAAAGTCTACGCCAAGTCTAAAGTCTTTAATATGCATATTGATCATGCGTTTAATTCTTTGTAAGTGTTGTTCTGGTGAACTTTCTACAATTTTTTTATGACTGCTTTTTTGATTTTTAAGTGAGGTGATAAGTAGATCAAGCAGATTGGCTTCCATACTCTGTAAAGCTTCTGGGTTGAGTTGATTCATACGTTGCGACAACGAATAAACAAATTGGGCTAACATACCATTGGTCGGCTCTTCATTACCCATTCTTAAGCCTAAATAGTCATCAGGTGTTTGAAACATTTCTTGTAACGCTAATTGTGGCATGGCAAATACAGCTTGTTGATAATTTGTTTGAAACTCTAGTTGATAGGGCTCACTAGAGCTGCAAATAATAAAATCACCAGGGGATAGTCTTGCTTCTCTGCCGTAGTGTTTTGTGCTGCAGTTTCCTGTTAGTTGAAACTTAATTAAGTAATAGGCATCGGTAACCTTAGCAATATCCAACTTTGATCTTTGGGCAATAATTGGGTTACTTGATACTTTAGCTAGGCTAAAACGATTCAATCGTTTACTGCTTATTAAGGCATTAAACTCTTCTTTTTTAAGTTGAGATAACATACTACAACTCATAGGACAGAAACTATTTGATATTTCATTGTTGAATGAATCTAAACTAGTGATTAATGTTGTCATCTATCAAGTCCTCAATATATTTACTTATAAAACAGTTTGTTATGGTTTTGTAAACAAGTATCCGTTGTACTTTTATTTGTATTCTTTGCACTTTTAGTCAATATTATTGTTCTCTTTAGACCAAGATATTAAACAGTTAGCTTGCTTTAATAAGACGGTTAACACGTTAACAGTATTATATCTTAATGATAAATCAAAGGTGTTTTTATCATTTTTACTAAATATATTGTTAATATATTAATTAAATGTGTTGTTATCTATTAAGTAAATAATTAGATCTAAAAATAACTAATAACTAGCAATTTATCCATCACTTGAATACACGGGGAAAGAAATGATAATGAATAAAGCTAAATTAGCCATGGCTATCAGTGCAGCGTTGACCATTTGTAGTTCTGTTGCAGTACAGGCAGAGAATGTCATAGAAAAAATAATGATTACCGCTTCAAAAAAGCAACAATCAATTCAAACCAGTAATGTGGCAGTAACCGCCTTTTCTGGTGATATGTTACGTGAGCTAAATTTAACCGACAGTACTGATATTGCCAGTCAAACACCAGGTTTGAATATTGGTACACCTGTTGGTGAAGGGAATAACCCTTCAATTAGTTTACGTGGTGTTGGTCTTAATGATTTTAATGACAATAACGAAGGGCCAATTGCGGTTTATCGTGATGAAGTTTATCAATCAGCCATGCCTGGTTTAACGTTTCAATTATTTGATTTAGAGCGTGTTGAAGTACTTAGAGGGCCACAAGGTACTCTTTATGGCCGAAATGCAACGGGTGGCTTAGTACATTTTATTTCTAAAAAACCAACAGATGAACTTGAAGGTTTTGCTAGTGTTACTTTTGCACAATATAACCAGATTAAAACAGAAGCGGCAATTTCGGGTGGTTTAACTGACGCTATTCAGGCTCGCTTGTCATTAGCGACAAATAATCATGATGGTTACGTCACTAACCGCATAGGTAAAGATGCCAATGAAGCGGATAATCAAGCTTATCGTTTGCAAGTTAATGTTGATTTAGCTGATAACTTTACTGCGTTGGTTAATGTTCATGGCGCTAAATCAGATACGATTGCGCCACAATATCAACATCAAGCAACAGATGATGGCTCAGGTACGGCTGGCGTAAGTGATTTTTATGGTTATAAAGACACTGACGGCGATGTATGGGCAGGTGAATATGACCGTGAAGGATTATTGAAAATTGATTCAAAAGGGGCATCTATTCACCTTGATTATGATGGCGGCGATTACACCCTAACATCAATAACAGCAGTTGAAGACGTTGAAAAAATTCATCAAGAAGATACTGATGTTGGGCCTTTTGATGGTATTACTCCACAGTTTGCTTCAGAGAATGAACAGTTCAGCCAAGAGTTTAGAGTTGCTTTCTCTACCGGTAAAATGGATTGGATGTTTGGTGCGTATTATTTTGAAAACGAAGTGACTGGCGCATTAGACTTAGCACTTAATTTTCCTGGCCCTTTAGTTGATGCTATTACTGGCGCACCAGAAGGATCTTTTGGACCAGACATGGTGAACTTTGTTGACTATGACGTAGATTATATTCAAGAAAGTGAATCGTCAGCAATTTTTGGTCAAGTTGAAATTCCACTAAATGAACAATTTAACTTAACTGTTGGGCTTCGATATACGACAGAAGAACGCACCATGGTTTATCAAAATAAAGCAACGGGCAATCCAGACGCCGTTGTTAATTCTTGTATAATTCCTGAAGGAGATGTTTGTGACTTTGGTTTTGGGTCAGACTTTCCAGGCACAGATAACTACATTAATTTTACGAGTAGTAACCCAGAAATTGGTAGCTTAGGTAAAATTGATGATGATAATATCTCTGGTCGTATTAGTCTAGATTACACGCCAACTGCAGACTTGTTAGTGTTCGCTAATGTCGCAACAGGTTTTAAAAGTGGCGGCTTTAATGGCGGCTTTTTAGATTTTACTGACGGTGTAACCGTTGAAGATGTGCCATTTAAACCGGAAGAATTACTCAGTTATGAAATTGGTTTTAAATCAACCCTAGCAGATGGTGATGTTCGTTTTAATGCGACGGCTTTTTATTATGATTATAAAAACTATCAAGCACTAACATTTTCTGGTTTAAGTCAGTTTATTGATAATTCTGACGCGACAATTAATGGCGCTGATTTAGAGCTAATTTGGTTACCCGGACAAAATTGGGACATCAATTTAGGCGCCAGTATTATTAATTCAGACGTAAAAGAAATTACTGTACTTGGGGATAAATTTAATAATAATGAAATGGTGTTAGCACCACGCTATAGCCTCAATGGTTTAGTGCGTTATCAAGCAACAGAAGAGTTATCAGTACAGGTTGATTTTAATCACCAAGACGAACAGTTCTTTGATATTACCAACAGTGAAGTATCAAATGAGAGTGCTTATACCATTTTTAATGCCCGAATTGGTTATGACATCAATGAGAACTTATCTGTTTCAGCGTTTGTTAAAAATCTAACAAATGAAGAATATCGCGTATACAGCTTTGACTTTACTGGTGCTGCTGGTTACAACCAAAACTTTTATGCTGCACCTCGTTGGATAGGCGTAACCGTAAATTATACATTCGAATAGTGATGTTACTCTTTATACCTAAATTGCCTGAATGATGGATGTTCAAGTAGTTTAGGTAGGTAAGAACAAAATTTTGGTAAATATTAAAATTTAATAGGTGTGTTATGAACAAGTTTACAATGACGATAAATGGTCAGCAAAGCCAATCTACGCAGTATTTTGACGTAATTAACCCTGCAACAGGGCAAGCTTTTGCTCAGTGCCAGCAGGGAAATGTTGAAAGTTTAAATCAAGCCGTTGCAGCAGCAAAGAGCGCTTTTAAGTCGTGGAGTCAAACAAGCTCAGCAGAAAGAAAAACTAAAATGTTAGCATTGGCGAGTGCATTAGAAGCAAATATGCCAGAATTGATGAGCTTGATTACCCAAGAAACAGGGAAACCTATGGGGGGCTTGAACAATGTTGGCTCAGGCATGGAAGTTGGCGGCTCTATCGCTTGGACACAAATGACAGCAGAACTTGAGTTAGCAGTTGATGTTGTTCAAGATAATGCTGACGCACGTATTGAGGTTCATCGCAAACCTTTAGGTGTGGTTGGTTCGATAACGCCATGGAATTGGCCGTTAATGATTGCTATATGGCATATTATTCCTGCGTTAAGAACAGGTAATACGGTGGTAATAAAACCGTCAGAATTAACACCATTATCAACATTACGATTTGTTGAACTGGTCAATGATATTCTCCCTCCTGGCGTACTTAATGTGGTTACCGGTGGCGGTGATGTCGGTCATGCGTTAACAACACATAAAGAGGTGAGTAAAATTATTTTTACCGGTTCAACGTCAACAGGTAAAAATATTATGAGTGCATCAGCCTGTAATCTTAAACGGCTGACCTTAGAGTTAGGCGGAAATGATGCCGGTATTGTACTGCCCGACGTAGACGTTAAAGAAACAGCTAAGCAGCTATTTGCTGCGTGTTTTCATAATAATGGTCAAACCTGCGCTGCATTAAAAAGACTTTATGTTCATGAGTCTATTTATGAAGAAATGTGTGCAGAAATGGCGCAACTGGCGAAACAAGTTAATGTCGGTAATGGCTTGGAAGAGGGGGTTGAGTTAGGGCCTATTCAAAATGCTAAGCAATTACAAATTGTAGTCGATTTAGCTGCGGATGCGAAAGCTTGTGGTGGTCGTTTCTTAGCGGGCGGTAATAAAATTGCGGGTGAAGGTTACTTTTTTGAACCAACTATCGTTGCTGATTTAACTGATGGTTGTCGTTTGGTTGATGAAGAACCTTTTGGTCCTATTGTGCCTATTATTAAATTTTCTGATGTGGATGCCGTTATTGCAAAAGCGAATGAAAATGATGCCGGGTTAGGAGGCTCAATATGGTCAGCCGATGTGGTTAAAGCAACCGAATTAGCTAAGCGAATGGAATGTGGCTCTGTGTGGATCAATACCCATGGTGCTATTCAGCCTAATGCTCCTTTTGGTGGCATTAAGCAGTCAGGCTTTGGGGTAGAATTTGGTCTTTATGGTTTGGAAGAATATACTTCAATACAGACATTGAGAATTCCTAAGTAGTTACTTAATTAATTCCTAAATAGCTACTAAACCATTAATTCAAGGAAAACAATATGAAAGTTTATACACACTTTAAGAAAATGTTTTTAGTGTGTTGCCTCTTTTTTTCAATGACCGTTTTTATGGCTGCACAGGCCAGCCAAAAAGCGGTTGATGATGTGGCACCAAGGACGGATTTGCCACCATTACCCATTGAAAAAACAGGTAACGTAAGAGTTTTGCCGAGTGAATTTCCAGAAACGTGGATGTTTGTCGATGAATCAAGCTTTATGAGTATGTTTGGCGGCAAAATGATTTTACTTGATGTCGCTGAAAGTAAACATGCTGATCGGATAAAAGGCACAGCAGATAAAAACTTGCTCGGTAATTTTATCCAGGCGAAAACCAGGCCTGAATTTTATATTATGGAGTCGTTTCATTCTAGGGGAGCAAGAGGGCCTAAAACAGATGTGCTAACTATCTATAACAAAACGACTATGGCGACGTCTAAAGAAATTATTTGGCCAGACACTCGTTTACAGTCTTTACCTAGGCGTCATGCAATGGCATTGACTCCGGATGAAAAGTTTTTGTTTGTTGCAAACTTTAGCCCTGCAGCCTCAATTACCGTGGTTGATTTAGACACCAAAGAAATTACCTCAACCATAGGAACTCCCGGTTGTGTGTTAACTTTTGCTACTGGTAAACGAAGTGTTTCTTCATTGTGTAGTAATGGCGGTATGTTAACAACCGTATTAAATGAGTCGGGTAAGCTTAAATCACAACACAGAATAAAAGCCTTTTTTGATACAGATAAAACGCCTATTTTTGAACGGCCTGTAATCATTAATGAGATTGCCTATTTTCCAAGCTTTACTGGCGAAGTGCATGTATTTGATTTTTCAGGTGAAGTCGCTAAGTATCTTGAACATTGGAGCTTAGTTACCGAAGATGAAAAGAAGAAAAACTGGCGACCAGGTGGTTTAGTGCTAAATGACACTGACGAACAAGGGATTATGTACCAAATTATGCACCCCGATGGCTATGACGGTTCACAAACTCATGGTGGCAGCCAAGTTTGGCTTTTTGATATGCAAACTAAGCAACGTCTTAAAGTAATTGATATCCCTAGTTGGGCAGTTTCTATCGGTGTAACAAGAGGTGAAAAACCGTTGATGGTTATTACTAATGGTGAGCTACAGCTTGATGTCTATAATCCTAGAACAGGAAAATTGATACAAACGATCAGTGATTTTGGTAACCATACACCACTACTTGTCCATAAGGCGTATTAATTATGAGTTATGTATTTTCTGATGCTAGTGCGTTGTTTTTAATGTGGGTGTTTGCGCAGGCAGGCTTGCATAAGGTGCAGTCGGCTAACGGTTTATATTATGCTAATTTGATCGCACAATATTTAAATTTAGAGGCGTATACAGATCATAATATTCAAGCTAAATCACAGCTTAAAATACTTGCTAAAGGTATTGGCATAATAGAGGTAACAGTCGCTTTAGCCCTTGTTATACCCAATAGTAGAGCGGTTGCGGCAGTGTTAGCCATCGTACTATTAATGTCTTATCTTTTACTGATGTTGTTTCAAATAGTTCAGGGTAAGAAAAATTTAGATTGTGGTTGCATGGGGCCAGCAGGGCAGACGAATATTAGTGGCAGTTTATTATTACGTAATGCTATTTTTACTGTTTTTGCTTGCTTGTGTTTAACACCCGGAAACAGTTTTTTTACCAGTGCAATGGTGATGACGATAATTATCTCTTTGGTGATGATCTTATTAAATTTAACGTTTGAGCAGCTTATTGTTAATGCTCAACGCCTAAAAGTGCTTAGTCACTAAAAATTGAGGATGTAAAGATGGATTTATTAGTTATATCAAACATAGTTCTTTGGATCATAGTGGTAGTTTTTGCCGTGATTATTTATGCGCTCACTCGTCAAATAGGCGTGCTTTATGAGCGAGTTGCCCCTGCTGGCGCGCTAGCGATTAATCAAAAGGTTGAAGCTGGGCAAGTAGCCCCCGAGTTAACCTTACAAACAATGGGCTCAACGCTAGTTAATGTGGGTGGTAAGCGTGACAATAGTCACTCACAACTGCTATTTTTTATTTCGCCTACTTGCCCCGTGTGTAAAACCTTATTACCGGCAATAAAATCGGCTGCTAAAGCGGAAGCTGATTGGGTTGATGTGGTGTTTGCTAGTGATGGAAAAAATGATGACCACCAAGGCTTGATTGACAAGCAGGGCTTAGCAAACTTTCCTTATGTTGTTTCAGAAGTACTGGGTAAAAGTTTTGGTATTGCCAAACTGCCTTATGCGGTATTGATTAATCAAGACGGTGTTATTGCCTCAATGGGCATTATTAACTCAAGAGAACATATCGATAGTCTGTTTGAAGCGAAAGAGCATAACGTCGCTTCTATTCAAGAGTTTATGTCTAAACAAGCCTACCCAGCTAAATAATGGAAATTTACAGATGAATTTTATTGATAAATTTTTTGAAAAAAAAGCACGTAATGTTGCCCAGCTGAGTAATCGCAGAGGTTTTATTAAAGGAATTGCTGCAAGTTTAGTGGGTGCCTCTACTATTCCTTTATTACCGGTTGCAAGAGCAGCTGATGCACCTGTACTTCCACAAGAGGCAGGCGATCCATCCAGTTGTGATTATTGGCGTTATTGCGCCATTGATGGTTTTTTATGTGATTGTTGTGGTGGTAGTTACAATACTTGCCCCCCAGGAACTGAAATGTCACCCATCACGTGGATAGGCACCTGTCGTAATCCCATTGACGGTCGTAATTATGTTATTTCATATAATGACTGTTGTGGTAAAACGCAATGTGGCACCTGTTTATGTCAACGAGATGAAGGTGACAGACCCTTATATCGCTCAGATAAATCTAACGATGTTAATTGGTGTTTAGGCGCAACTAGTTCTGTATATCACTGTTCTACCGCAATAGTAGTCGGTATAGCTTTTGATGAAAGTAGTAGCAAGTGAGTGCGTTAAGTCGGTTCACAAAACGCATTGTTTGGGGACTATTTATTTTATGTAGTTTTCAAACGATTGCTGCTGATAACCTGCTGAAGATAAATACCGACAGAGCTAAGTTTAATTATCAAATGCTTTGCCAAGGTTGTCATACGCCCGATGGTACTGGTGGTAAATCAGTGCCGAAAATTAAAGACTTTATTGGTTATTTTCTACAAAAGGAAATAGCTAGAGAGTATTTAGTTAAAGTTCCGGGCTCTGCTAACTCGTCGTTAAATGATGCACAGTTGGCCGAAGTACTTAACTGGATGATTATTGAATTTGGTGGTGAGAGCGTGCCAAAAAACATGCAATATTTTACTACTAATGAAGTGGCTACGTTGCGAGAGCAGCCATTATTTGAAGTGGTTGAGTATAGAAAGATGTTAATAAAGCAATTAACCTTAAGCAATAGGACAGTCGATGAAACTAGTGACCAAAAATAAATTTAATAAAATAGCACCGATTGCTTTTTTAACCTGTTTTGTTATGAATCAACCAGCCGTTGCTAGTGAACACGGCAATGTGAATGATTTAGCGAAACCTTGTATGACATGTCATGGTGTAAAGGGTGTTTCTACCAACACAATTCACCCCAACTTAGCAGGACAAAAACAGGGCTATCTGAATAAAGAGATTACCGCTTTTCGTGATGGCAAGCGTCATAATCCGCAGATGTTGCCCTACGTTAAGATGCTCAGTGATGACGATATTACCGTTTTAGCGCATTATTTTTCACAACAGAAAAACGATAGCAAAGCGAGTGAAACGTATAATAAAAAAGGAGAAAATGTTCGGGCTCGTTGTATTTCTTGCCATGGTATGACAGGGATTACTGTGACTGAGTTATGGCCTAATTTAGCAGGACAGCAGGCAATGTATTTACAAAAACAATTACATGCTTTTAAAAGTGGCGAAAGGCAATCACCTATAATGCAGGTTATTGCGCAAGAGTTAAGCGATGAGCAAATAAAAGCCGTTGCTGAGTATTATAGTCAGCAAGCGGCTAGTCAGTAGGTTTATTTATCCATTAGGTTTGTAAATGATTAAGAGTGTTTACTTACCTAATGGGATAATTAACAGGGGTCTTTTGGTGTTTAACATGACTTTATTAGCGGTAGATCCAGAGAAAAATTGTCCTACAGCTGAATGAGTACGGGTACCCATAACAATAACATCCGCGTCTATTTCATTGGCTACTTTAATGATCGTTTCCCAAGCAACGCCTTCTTCAATACGAGACTCTACTTTGCTGGTTTCAAGGCTGTCATGAAATTCAATTTCTTGTTCGAAAAATTGACTAATGCGTTGCTCTATTTTAAGTTTTAAATTAATCAAACTTTTTTGATAGATGCCATCAACATCGTCGGTATCAACTAGGTTTTTAATCAGGTTTTGTGCTGAGCTAGATAACGGCTCTAGTATGTGTAAGTACGTTATTTCAGAGCCATATTTGCCACATAAGCTCATTGCTGCACGAAAAGCAGGTCTTGAGCCTTTTTCTATATCAGAGGCATACAGGATTTTATTAATTTTGGTTTTACTATTAGTTTTAGCTGTCATGATTTTCCTTTCAAATATGTCGATTTTATTACACAGGGCTAAAAATGAAAAAGGTAACAAGGTTAAGTAAAATTAACCTATGTTACCTTGGGTTTTTATTATCGGTAGAGCCAAATGGGTAGGGCTAG
>TARA_R110001583_G_scaffold177847_1_pt1 | contig 10187 bp, 11 predicted proteins | sample TARA_R110001583 | Tara Oceans TARA_R110001583 (sample SAMEA4398432) | marine metagenome | biome: Polar Biome; feature: [MES] marine water layer (ENVO:01000295) within the mesopelagic zone...; material: water (ENVO:00002006), including particulate matter (ENVO:01000060) such... | reverse complement strand
AGGTAGCCCCTCACCGAGTTAACGATGAGAGGAACCTATTAGGAGAATACAGCGACTAGCTTATCGGGGCCAGCCACTTTCAAATTCTATCACTCCGTTCTCCAAAAACGTACGCCTAATTTAGCCCCCTCTATACGAACCCTATGTTCTAAAGTAATACCCTTAGTGTGACTTACTTGTGTAGTTTCTGTTAAGACCTTATCAGTATTGATACAAGGGATGAATATAGACGCCCCGACTACCATTTCCTCCCATTTGATAACTATCCGTACACCATCAGGAGCAACATCGTCAATCTTCCGCATCAAAGTCCACACCGGAGCAGTCCACGGAGATAACATCAGTGGATGGTAGCCGCATATGTGTACCTTTACCTAAACGGATCTTGTCCTTCTTTCCCTTTAACTTATCCACTAAGTCTTGTACGAAAGAAGCGTAGTTAATCTGTTGCGCCCCGCACCAAATCCGTAAAGGTTTAGGTAAAAGGTAAACACGTTTTGTATCTGTCTCATATCGGGCTACTAAAGCCCCTCTTGGTAAGGCATCAGGGACAACTAATTGATTGAGTCCATTGTTCTGCTTACGTAGATCATCAGTGCTTTTAATCTGTAGTATGTTGTTCCAATTCTCGTTGATATAATCGTTTAAGGTTTGCTCTACAGACGCGTTCATATCACTAAAAGTGTTTTTATTGCGTTTGAGCACTGTATGTATCCATTTGTAGACCTTCTTAGTGTTGTAAGGTAACAAATCTATATGCCTACATATTACGAGGGCAGTCAATGCACACGCAGCACCTGCAGACCAGAATCTATTTTCTGCTTCAAGCTCTGCCTCCACATCAATCTTCTTCTGTACTGCCTCCAAATCCTGCTTAACCTTATCTAGGTTATTGATGACATACTGCACGAACGGCAACCCTGCATGGCCCCAATTATCAAATATATCCTTACTGAATTGATCGGTCTTCTCTTTATCCGTGGGGGACTTAAACATTTTGTCCACTTTGTATTCTAAAATACGCTGTGCTTCTGCTTTAGGGGCTTCTTTATATAGCCCGATACGCTCTATCATACTGACATTGCCTGTGGATACAGAGTTGAAGCTCCAAGGACTAGCGTTGTAACGCTCCGTGTTAGCACTCCCCGTCATCCTTCTTCTCTGCCTACCACTTACGTATTGGTAAGCTAAGTTACTTAACTGTTTAGAGCTTAGATTGGTAATTTCGTCTAAGAAAAAAGGTAAGCTGTGATACACCTCACCTCGATTCATCTTAGTAGCGTAGGTGTCGTCCTTATCCATTAACAGTTCTTTAGGGTTGCCCCACGGAGTTAACGCTGCGTGTAGTGCAGTTGTTTTACCGTACCCTGTGTCCTTACTGTAGATGTGTAAAGAAGCACAAGCTACTGGCATAAGCTCCATAAGAATAGAGCCAAAAGAAGCACCAACAACATATTGATAAGCCTCTTGTCCTTCTTCATTAAAAAACCCTATCATTTCTTTCCACGCTTCCATCGTACCCTTTGGCTCAAAAGCATGAAACATACCCGCTGTATTGGTAGATGGGGGGTTAAACTCTATACGATCCCCAAAAATCTCCATGTTACCTAACACAAAAGACTTCATCTCATCGCTAGTCCAACCGAACTGCCTATGCGCTTCATCGGCGGTTGCTTTTGCCTGTAGCTCGTTAACCCAAGTAGTCGTGTACTGCATAAGCTCATCCATTTTGCCAACCGCAACGCCTTGCATTGCCATATGTTTACGAAACTCTTCCCTAGAAGTAGCCGCAGTTAAAGGAACCGTAAATTCTCTTACTCCATCTTTAGGTAGGTGAAGTCGCATTACAATGGCCTCGCCTATCTCTGCATCACGTATACGTTTAACTACGTAAATATCATTATGATATATTACCCGCTCTTCTGGTTCGCCGTCTGTGTTACTGAAACGCACATAAACTCCCCCATTTGCTCCTCTAAAATAGGGAGAAGGGTACTCGGGGATAACGTAAGTCTGTTTAGGCGCGTTAGGTCTGTCGGCCATAAGAGCTTCTACTATGTTATCTTCTTCCCCTGCTTCTCTTATCTCCTTACCAAGAACTATAGGGGACTTAATTTTGCCCCAATGTTTGCATTCGGTACATACGGTGGGGGTAAACTCATCAAAGGTGGTACAAAGGTACGGCCCTTTTACTAGATCGGCCTTATCCCTAGTTTCTTCTTCTGAAAACTCAGGGTGTCGTTTTGACATATTAATTATTGCTTTGTCTGAATCTGAACAGAACTTAGCAATTGATAACCCCGCCCTCCACATAGGTTCACTGCATTCCTGTTGACTGCCTACTATCGCCCCTAGTTGAGCACATCCATTCCCTGCGCCCGTTTTAATAATTATGTTCTTAAATTTATGTTCCACATTCCCCATTAACGATTCCATCATCGCACTCATAGGACGGGGGGAGAACTTACGAGGAACTGGTATCTCGTCCCCACCTAGTATTTCAACAAAGTCTTTGAAATCTATTGGGTCAGGTATGTCCACACCCATAGGCAGCACTTGGGTAGGGGGATTATCTTTGTGGTTATGGGTGTACGGTACACGAAGCACCCTTGCTCCATCAGAAGTTACAGCAGGGTCTGGTAAGAAGTTATGGACACCGCAGTAACGTTTCAATTGTTCCGCTACGGGTAGCCATTCTCTATAGGATACTGACTCCGATAAAAACCAATATACGTGTATCCCCCTACCAGAGCTAATCACAAGAGGCTTGGGTAGCCCTACCGCTTTAGTAAACTCCCGTAATGCTTTTAGTCCTTCTGTTTGGTTTATATATACTTTACTAGGGCCGCAATCTACATCAAAAAAGAAAGCTTTAAGGTTCTTAATGTTTGTCGCTTTGCGGGAACCCCATTCGTTAAACGTCCCTAACGCGTAGAAAATGTTGTATCCGTCTTTGTTTAGTTCGTTACCTGTGTCTACTAGTTCGTCTATTGTGTTATGAAATATTTGTGTTCTCTTATCTTCTGCCCTTGGGCCTTGAGAGGCGAATGAGCAGTAATACCCATCGTCACTAAGAACCTTCCGTAGAAATGTTTTTGCATCCATACCCTTTTACCCATTCACCCATTTACCCATTTACCCAATATTGAAAGACACTACGGCAGGGGTAGGGAGTTATTGGCCGTAAAACCCACCCTTTTCAGTTCTGCCGAAAACTTAGCCGTAGTGAAACTTAGAAGTAGCTAGTCATCCCACTCTGAAAGAACATCAGTTATCTCAGACTTTTCCTGTTTGGGAGCGGCTGATTTCTTGGTCATCTTTTTAGGTTCTTTCACCTCTACAGTAGCATCTTCCTCTTCAAAAACCGAATCCGTAGCGGCTTCTTCAAAAGGATTGTCCTCCGAAGTTGGAGAGGACGTGAACCCCTCTACTGCTTCAAAAGGAGACACAGCTTGTCTCGTAACGTACTTAGTAACCTGCACCCCCTTCAAACGTAGAGATACCCCTGTACGATCTGCGTTGATGGAGTAAGGAACAAATACCACAGCGATGTTTGCTGTACTGCCGGTAGTTAGTTCAAAACTAGCTTCCAGTGCTACGTTTTTAGCATCGTACTGTTGGGGAGAAGGAGTAGGTCTACCGTTATAGGCCGCAGTAAGTTTGGCTTTATGGGTAAACGTACCAGAGTCTTCATCCTTTTTGAAAGGATTGTAAATCACAGCGGGCCAAGCATCCTCCCTTTGACTAACGTATGCAGCCTCCATACCCTTCCAAAGCTCTTGGGCTTGCTTCTTGTTCATACGAAAGTTTGTTTCGTACGCTGCCTGATCGTCCGTAGCATCACAAGGAACACTTCGCCTCTCCTTGTTGTCGAACCTATAAGGCTGGTTTATCTTCGGCCAAAGAATCTCTACATCTTTAATTATGTAGCTTAAGTTTACTAACTTATCCATTGCGTTCTCCTAAACGACTTATTATTAATTTGCTGGGTTAAACACAAACCCTTCCACCTCACTAAACGGGGACACAACTTTGTTCCCCCCTTTGACTAAAGTAATAGCCTGTAAGGTATCAGGGTGAGTCTCTAACTCAGCCACTGTTTGCGACTCTTCTCCATCTAACACTCGCATCGGACGGAAGCGAAGTCGCGGAATGTAACCGTCTTTTTCAAAACCCATTCTAGTTACAACATTTATTGCAGAGGTATTGTTCCCATTTAAATGTCTAGCGTAGTTCTGCATCGACATCCATCCGTTACCCGCAGGGCCAAAAAGACTCGTAGCGGGTAACTGAATTTGGTACACCTCTTCCAAATTATCTTCCAGTACAACTGCGACACGTTGCGAATACTTACAAGCCCTCGCATTGTTGCCACCAGACCCTTTTATGTTATGAGGACAATCAATACATCGTGAAGACTGTTTATTGTTATCAGGAACATCTGGGTCAGGTCTTTGAGTGTCCGATGACCAACAAACAGGTGCTGCTGGTTTATCGGGGTCGTACTGGTTTGCGTAATATATTCTGGAGACTCTACCCGCGTTTATTATAACAACGTCTAAAGTATCTGAATCAGTAAAACGCGTTTCCGTTCCGTTGGCAACCCTACGGAATACACCCTCTCTTAATGAAATACGGGCTACCATTATAGGTCTTCGTCTAAATCCGCTAGTACTTCTTGTGGATCTATTTCCTCAATTACCTGTGCATCTCTCTTATCTTGCTGGTATGTCTCCTTAGCCTTATCCCTCATCTCTGCACGCTTTTGTCTAGCCGCAAACTGTTCGTTTACTTCCTCTTGCGTAAGCGGCCTTCTTGGTTGTGCTTCCGGCTGTTCGCCTAACAGTGCATCTGATATAAGGTTTAACTCAAACCTAAAGGTCTTACCGACTTTGATGTAAGTATTCTCCGGTATGCTACCGTTTCGTATCCACGCTCTGACAGTGGATTCAGACACCTTAAAGTGATCTGCCACTTTCTTTAACTCAACAAACTCTCGTTCTTCGGACATTACGCCCCCTTTATTTTTCGTACGCTAATTGAGTATTCAGAGTTAGACTGCACACCCTTAATTACCGTATCTGGGTTATCTTCAAAGAACTGTTCTAAATTACCTTGGTGAAGCCGCCCTTGTAAGAGTTCGGGGTTGCCTGTTTCTTTAATAAAGCTATAGACGTTTCCCCAATCTGTAACAAAGTAATTACTCTTCACCGAGCGATAGAAAGTTCCTGCCTCTGTTTTAACGCTCTTGGCTCCTGTCTCATTGCAATGGTCGAGTAAGGCTTTCCTTATCACATCTTGCTGACGTTCAAGTCCTTTATCTTCGGTCTCCCATTCCTTTTTGAGCTTCGCTCGTTCGTCGCGTATCTTTATAAAGACTTTAGTAGCCTTCGCTAGATAGTTTTGATCTTGCACACAAATCTCCGTACTTTGTGGTTGGGAGCAGAGTATAGTGACATCTAATACGTTACACAAGTATTTCTTTGTATAAGTCGATCATTTTTGTGTGTACGTCAATTCTATTATCAAGTAATGAGTACACACGTTTTTCTACAAAGGAACCTTCCAATTGAACTACTGTACACTTGTGATCTTGCCCCGCCCGATGCACCCTAGCGTTGGCTTGAGCGTATATTTCAAGGGAACTAGTCGGCCCCCACCACACCACCGTGTTGGCAGCAGTTAGTGTAATACCATGCGCTGCGGCTTGGGGTTGTATAACAAGTACTTGTGGAAGGTCAGTCTCTTGAAACCTTTTAAATATCTCAGTTCTTTTACTTGCTGATACGTCACCTCGGATAATCTCTGTGGGTATACCGTCTTGTACTAACTTCTTAGTGAGAACATCAATAACGTGTTTAAAAGGAACAAAGACTAGGACTTTCTTACTGGACTCATCGACTACTTCTCGCAGTACTTTGTATCTGTGTTTAATGTCAAACTCTAAAGCTTCACCTTCATCTGTGTAGACGGCCCCCGAAGCAATCTGCAGAAGTTTGTTCATCTCGACAGCAGCGTTGACGGCTGTTATTCGTTCCCCTGCCGCTTGCATGACTAGTTTACTTCTGAGTTCGTTGTAGTACTTCTTTTGTTGGGAAGTCATCTCTACTTGCCGTTTCACGTAAACCATATCAGGGAGGTCAAGACACTCTTCTTTCGTAAAACGTATAGCCGGTTGCAGTGCTTTAAACACAATATCTGTGGCCCTTGGGTTCGGAACCCATTTAAAATTAGTGACTTTAAACATCACTATGTCTCTAAAACCACTGAAAAAACGGGGCACAGTGTTAGGATTTATCAACTTTGCGAGGCCATATGCGTCGAGAGGTGACTGTGCGGCGGGTGTTCCGGTCATCATCCACAACCAAGTGTTAGGTGTGACTAACTTATTAAGGACTTTCCACCGTTTGGTCTGCACGTTCTTGTAATGAGTAGCTTCATCAGCAACGATTAAATCAAACCCCCCGTTCGCTATCGCATCGGCTACTATCTCTACCCCATCATAATTAATTATGACAAACTCGGCCCCTCCTTCTATTACCTCTCTACGCTTGGTGGAAGAACCATATGCAATGTCTACCGTACGGTGCATAGCAAATGTAAATAAATCAGCCCGCCACGCTGAATCCATGATAGATAAAGGGCATATGACCAACACTCGTTTTATACGCCCTTGGTTCATAAGGTAGTCTGCCGCCCATATAGCACTGGCAGTTTTACCTGTCCCCTGTTCGTTAAAGCAGAAGGCACGTTTGTTCATGGTTAGGAAAGAGGAAGTGGTTTTCTGGTGGTCGAAAGGTTTATGTTTACCTGTCCATTGGTACTGCCCCTCAATGGGGGAGGGCACTTTTATGTTAAGGTTTTTTAATACATGGGACTCATCGACGCCCCAGTTAACCAATACTTTGTTCCCTGATAACCTCTTACTCTTAGGTATCACATCTGTTACTTTTTCAGGGTCACGTAAGTTTAGTAAGATCGCTCTGTTGTCTATAACTTTCATATACTTCATCCAATAAAAAACATCGTAGAGTGATGCACACAATACGAATTAAATACCGTCTTTCGTACCCACGGACGGTGCGTGGTGGGTTTGCCCAAGGGGATAGGGTGTGGGCGTAGTACTAGGCTCGTTTCGTAGGCTTCTTCCCGTTACGACTACGATTCTTACTTTTACTTTCTATCTTGTACCCATCGGCATTTGTGCCGCCCTTACTTAACATCTTCTCATGGCTAACGTCCTTCCCTTCTCGCTTGTCAGCCTTACCGTTTTTATTGGCGTCCACTCCTACCTTATCTACTGCACGTCTAGCACGTTGCCGCTCCATACGATCCCCATGCTCCCCGCGTTTCAGTTGGAGTTGGTATTCTTTTGCGTAGGGTCGCCTTTTACCCTTGCCTGTCTTCTTATACATCTACTAACTTCCCCCGTTATGAGGACACTCTAACACGACACAATGGTTCCTGCATAAACCACTAGGTTTAGGATTCCATACGTTATTATCATACGCTGACTGTAGGGTTGTAAAACCAGAAAACCATTTTTCCCACATATTTTCTGCGTTGTCTAGTTCGTAAGTATCTTTTATTAGTTCTTCCGCTATGACAAACAGCAGCCCTGCCCTAATCTCTTTGACAAAAGGATAGTGTGCAAACACTGCCAAAGCCATTAACTCTAGCTGCCCTTTATCTGCGTATCTTGTCGATTTCCCCGTCTTGTAGTCTACTACCCACGCTAATTCTTGTTCCATATCCAGTATGAGTAGGTCTATTATCCCGCGCCACCATACATTTTTAGCCCCAAACCCACACGCTTGCAGGTCTTCAGTTAGGCCGATTCTAATCTCACAATGCTTCTCGCCTTCTTTGCGGTTTAAAATATCAAGAGATTCTTTAGCGAAAGTAAAGTCTTTTGGTAACTCCTCATCGTCCCGTATGTATTTTTCTGCAGCGCGATGAAATTTATTACCGTAGTTCATAGCGAAACTAAAAGGTTCTTTGTAGTCTTTAGCTACTTTCAAATGATAGAACTGTTTAGGGCATTGCTCAAACGCTTTGATCTTACTGTATGACCAAGGGGCGGCAGCGGGTTTCATATATGCACCATATTCATTACGATAATATAGTCTTGAGGCGGTATCTTTAGGGCAGCGCACACACGATGCTGTTTAGTAGTCATGTCTGCCACTGCCTTAATTATCTCTTTATGCCGGTTAGACGTTTTTTGTTCGCTAGTTCGTAACCTCATTCACATTCTCCATAAGACCTTCCTATACCAGATTCGCAGTCTAGGGGTAATCCAGTTGCCCAATCTGGCACTGTACGCATACACGATTCTATATACTGCTGGGCTTCCCCCACCTCTTCTTCTGGTACACAACACACCACTGAGTCATGCACAGTCAATACAACACGGTATTTCTTTGTAATCTTTAACATCTGCTCTGCAATAATGCAACGGGCTAACGCTTGGCAAGCGTTCTCTACGAACTTACCCCCATATATCTTGGCGCGTCCGTTCCTTCTTTTATAGGTATACTCTGTACCCCTAGAGTTACTGGCCCCTTCAAGCTCATCATAACGCATTAATAGCCCAGACGGGAGGCGCACTGCTGACAGCTTGCCTTCAGGTTTTAACACCTGCGGTACTCCAATTGACTTCTCTTCGCCTTTAGCTAACTCACGAATCATAAGCTCTGCCTCCCGCCACAACCCACTTATCTCTCCATTAGCTTCTCGATAAACTTGGATGATGCGTCTCGCTTCTTCTATATCTACTTCAAATCCGAAAGTACCCATCTGCGCTTGGAACTTAACCGCGCCCATACCGTACCCGCTACCCAATATTGTGGTCTTACCAACAAAACGTTCGTCTTTTGTAATCTCTTCTTCAGGTTTACTGTAGATACGCGAAGCCATTTTAACGTAAACGTCTTCTCCCTTCTCAAAAGACCTTACCAAATCATCCTGCCCCGCTAACCACGCTAGTACCCTTGCTTCGATCTGCGATGAATCACAGTCAATCAAAACACAGCCGTTGGGAGCTATCATACTTCTCTTTAACTTCTTACCATTAGGTCCACGACTAGGTAGATTCTGCAGGTTTATCTTGTCATCCCCACCCCATCGTCCAGTATGGGCAGCGTAATAACGTACAGGTACAGGTAGTAGCCCACGTTTAGCAATGTCGATGAATCGTTGAGTACGTGTCTCTTCTAAAGTACTTTTATTACCCAGCCGCGCTGCTACTAAAGCTTGAATCTCTAACTCGGGATGCTCCTGCAACGCTTTAAATCCTTCATCTGTTTTAGCGAATGCGTAGGCTTTCTTCCCAGTAACTAAACTAATCTTGAGGGGAGGGATCACACCATTCTTTCTAAGTAATCCTGCAAATTTTTCATTACTCATTAAAGATTTCTTACTCGCTCCTGCCTCTATGAGTAGTGCGTCTTTACGATCCCGAATGTCCACAAGATGTTCTTCTAACAACCCAAGATCCAAATCCAACATAGGCTCGATGAACATACGTAATGTGGTATCAATTACTCTAAGCTCTTGTCTAGGGTATTGGTTCGACATGATAGTAAATAGTTTGTATGTTAGCTCTACGTCGTTAATGCAGTAGTCACCATACTTGTCTAACTCTTTCTCGGTGAAGTCTTCCCGATGCTTACCTATTGCATCCAGTACTTCAGTCCCTTTCTCTCCGATCTGATAACGCTGCGCTAACGCGGATAGGCTACCTCCCACCTCCACGCCGTGCAGACTTCTAGCCATACACAACGTATCGGCCCAGACCTTCGGGTGTACGTCGAACAGCCATGACAGTATCGCACCATCAAACATAGTGTTATGGGCAAGTACCATGCTGTTGGCCCAATCGAATTCATGCAGATATTCTTTCATCTGCTCAAACGTACCACTAGCCCATTCGGAGTACCCGTCGTTAACCTTTATAGACACACCAATCACTTCAAAACGTATATCACGGATATATTCTTCAGTAGTTAGTTTAGTTAATGAAAAGTCCTTACTGTAAAAGGTCTCAAAGTCTAGTGTTATTAAGTCCACGTTATTAATTCCAGTAGTGTTTGCATTTGAAGCGTTATCTTTCTTTGTGACTTTTGAACATGAGGTAGTTAGTCTTCGCAAAAAACCTATTTGACACCATCATGTCTTTCAACTTG
>TARA_R110001583_G_scaffold25217_2_pt1 | contig 10188 bp, 9 predicted proteins | sample TARA_R110001583 | Tara Oceans TARA_R110001583 (sample SAMEA4398432) | marine metagenome | biome: Polar Biome; feature: [MES] marine water layer (ENVO:01000295) within the mesopelagic zone...; material: water (ENVO:00002006), including particulate matter (ENVO:01000060) such as...... | reverse complement strand
TCATGATGTTTGTAATTGACAATTAGTGATTAGCAATTATTAATTAAAGTAAATTGGTTGAATAATACGATTTGTAAATTGAAATCACAAATCTCTTATTCTATATTAGGCTTGTTTCATTTCAGCTAAATCCTCAGCAATAATTAATTTTGCATCGGTAGCTTCTTGTACTTGCTCAACAGTAAACGAAGGGTTAATCTCAGTTAAAAGAATTCCTTCTGGCGTAATTTTCATTACTCCCATTTCTGTGATAATCATTTCCACCTGACCAGCTGCTGTTAAAGGCAAGTTGCAAAGTGTCATAATTTTGTGATTTCCTCTAGCTGTGTGCTCCATAGATAGAATAACACGCTTTGCACCTACAATAAGGTCCATTGCACCACCCATACCTGGAGTTTTCTTTCCTGGAATCATCCAGTTAGCAAGGTTTCCTTTTTCATCAGCCTGAAGAGCTCCTAGAAAAGTAACATCAACATGTCCACCACGGATAATAGCAAAAGAAGCTGCTGAGTCGAAACTACTTGCACCTTCCTTATAAGTGATGTGACCACCACCAGCATTTACAAAATCCTTATCTTCTTCACCTTCTGCTGGAACAGCGCCCATGCCAAGCAAACCATTCTCCGATTGAAGAATAACATTTACACTATCAGGGACATAATTAGGAATAAATGTAGGCAAACCAATTCCTAAGTTTACTACATCACCATCTTGCAATTCGAGAGCAGAACGCTTTGCGATAATCTCTCTGATTTCTTTTTTATCCATTGTGGTATGTTGTTTTGTTTATATCCTGTAGAGACGACATTTATGACGTCTCTACAAATTATAAGTCTATTGGTTGATTCTTCTGTCAAGTTCTTGAGCCATATATGAAGCTACGTCATCAGCATATTTATTCATACCAAAACCAGCATCGTACCCAAGTTCTTTAGCTAATTCGTGTGATAAACGAGGTCCACCACAAATCAAAATAACCTTATCACGTAAACCTTCAGCTTCTAGCATTTCTACTAGCTCAACAAGGTTTTGAATATGAACATCTTTCTGAGTTACCGTTTGTGAAACCAAAAGAACATCAGCTTTCATTTCGATAGCTTTCGCGATGAACTCCTCGTTTGGCACCTGAGATCCCATGTTTAGAGCCTCAACCATATCATAACGCTCCAAGCCATAGTGACCTGCAAATCCTTTCATGTTCATAATCGCATCGATACCTACTGTATGTGCATCTGAACCTGTACTTGCACCTACAACTACAACTTTACGTCCGATGCTTTCCTTAATGAAATCATCAGTTTCGTGCATATCCATAGTAGTCGATTCTACCTTTGGTACAACGATAGTCGTATAATCAACGGTATGAACAGAACTACCATAGCAGTTGAAAAAGGTAAAACCTTTCATCAGCTCTTGAACGAACACCACTTGGATGTCTTCAAAACCCATTTGTCTCATCATCTGTTTAGCAGCCTCAATCGCCTCTTCGCCCTTAGGCACAGGAAGTGTAAAACTAACCTGAGTTTTACCATCGTTCATGGTATCACCGTAAGGCTTAATTTTTGTTAGATCTAAGGTCTTATCGAATTCATTCGAATTGGTAGAATAAAGTCCTCCACTCATTTTGCTTATCTCCTATATTTTATGTGAGTCAACAGTTATTAGCTACAGACTCTCAATCATTATCTAATAACTAGTTTTTCTTCATTAAAGCTACAAAAGGATTGAAGTAGTTGTTTCCTTTTTCCACAACACCATCAAGACCTTTACCACCATTGATTGGACGCTTAATATCAGCGAAAATCCCTTTTTCAAGTGCAGTAAACATACCCTCTTTTTCAATTTTCTCAAGCAATTCGATTGAATCACCAAGAATTTTTTGAGCTCTTGTACGAATGATACCACCTTCTTTAAACTCAACCTCATCACCAATATTCTTCATATTGTTGAAAATGTATTTTGCATTTTCAAGAGAAAGGTAACGGTCAGACATTAAAGGTGTATGTATCGCTTCAGTCAACATACCTAATAATTGGATTCCTTGTCCAGTCCAGATTGAAATCTGATTAAACAAAGCATCTTGAACGTGTCCTTTGAAGATATTACCTGTCATGAATTTTGTAGGAGGCATATACTTAAGAGGTGCATTAGGGAAGATCTCGCGAGTCATTTGTGCTTGCGCCAACTCATAAAGGAAACCATTCTCTAGTCCTGGTTCCATTTCAAAAGCGTGACCTAATCCCATTTGTTCTTCTGGAAGATCAGCGAGAACAGCTAGCTGCTCGTTAATAAAGTCAGAAGCCAATACAGTATGTGCTTCGTCGAATGCATCGGCAGTTGTTAGGTAATTATCTTCACCTGTGTTGATAATTACACCAGCAAAACCATTCAATACTCTTGAAAAGTATTGGTCTACAAGTGTACGTTGCATATTGATATCACGGAAAAGAATACCGTAAAGAGCATCATTCAACATGACATCTAAACCTTCAAGAGCACCCATAGCTGCAATCTCAGGCATACATAAACCAGAACAGTAATTACATAAACGAATGTATTTGCCTTCTTCCTCACCAATCTTATCAAGGTGAGTACGCATAATGCGGAAGTTCTCTTGAGTTGCAACAGTTCCACCGAAACCTTCAGTAGTTGCACCATAAGGTACATAATCAAGTAATGACTGACCTGTTGTACGAATTACAGCAATAATATCAGCACCCTGACGAGCTGCAGCTTCAGCCTGAATAACGTCTTCGTAGATATTACCTGTAGCTACAATAACGTATAAATAAGGTTTAGGACCTTCACCAATAGTTTCGATATAGTTATCTCTCTTAGCTTTACGAGCCTTAATTTTATCAATACAATCGTTGATAAATGGCTTAAGAGCTTCATGAGCTTCTGCAACAGTGTGAGATGGCAATTGAGTGATTTCCAATTCACCAGCTGAGATTTTATCAGCTATTTGTTGTGGATTTAATCCTGTTTCAATCACTGCATTTCCTAAAAAATACATAACCCCTTGGTTAAGAACTCCTTTGTCCTTAATCTCATCAATAACAACATTAGGAAGTGGCACTTCGTTATTATCAACACCATCAATCCCCAAAAGACGACACAAGGTACGCTCTACTGATACTGTGGTATAGTTCTCTACAAACTCCTGAACGTTGTCAGCAATTTTTCTCGAAACGCCCTTTGCGTAGTTAACTTTATCAAAGTCAAGACCTAGTTTACTCCTTTGCATTTTTGTTCTATGTTTAGATATATGATTTTGTTTCTTTTTATTTCAACCACAAAAGATTGTATTAACGAATCAAGTTTTTCTTCGCCTTCTCAATAATTTGCTTGTTTATTCCTAGAATTCCAGCGATACGAAGTGCCTCGTGTGGCACTTTTGAAGCATCATCTTCGATCAAGGAATAATCCATATAATCGTTTATATTATTCTTATTAATCTCACCCTGCTTGAATTCCTTATCCAAACCTTTCACTCTCAACTTACGACAATCTTTATTCAGTCCACTATAATGAGTTGTGATTACCGATAAAGTTTTGTTCTCATTAAAAATCTCAGCCACTGCATTCACAATAGCTCTCCCCTCTGTTGGATTCGTTGTTCTAGCTAATTCATCAACTAAAACTAAAACATTCTCCTTATTAATTGCAGCCTCAACCATCTCGTTAATCTTCACCATTTCAGATGCAAAAGATGATAAACCATTTTGCTCAGATTGATCATCGCCTATTGAAACTAAAATTCGATGGACTAAGGCAATATGTGCCGATTGAGCTGGCACAAAAAAGCCAAACTGCAATAAGTACTGACATAGCGCTAAGGTTCTTAAAATAACTGTTTTACCAGCCATATTAGCACCTGTTATAAAACAAACCGATTGATTCAACTTAATATCAATGCCCTGGAATTTTCTATTTGATAAAGCTAATGTTTCCTTAATTTGAGGATGAAACATTGCTTTATATTCTGTTGTCGATTCTGAAATTTGAGCTCTCGTAAAAGCCATATTATCAGCAAGAATAGCTTTGGCAACAATCACATCGAGATGTGCAACCTGAGTCAAAGCTTTCTCCAAATCTTTTGAATGAGAGTGAAGTTTCTCACAGATATGAGTTCTTACTTCCCTCTCAGTTTCATCTGCTTTATTCTCTAAGGCTTCCAATTTAGAATTCAAATCCATTTCTGGATCAAGCTTCATTGCGGCCTTTAATTCTTTTATTTCATTTCGAACAGTAGCTAGTTCTTTAGAATAAGCATTGCAAATATAAAAGGATGGTACTCTATTATTTTCAGGGTCTAGAATCGAAATCAATCGATTCAGATCTGGAATTTCAATCAATGTCGTTTCAAACTCATTCTGAAGTTTTAGTATCTCGTAAGATACCAGTGCGAAAAATTTGATCTCGAAAAGCTCAATATCATCTAGAGTCGAATTCGATTTGATATTTTTTACGCTCCCTTTGATGTCACGCACTTGCATGAGTTTGGTCTGAATTTTACTGATCAAACCTGATTTCTTACCTCTTAAAACTGAATAAGCATAGTTCACTAGATCAAGCTCCTCATTAACCTCATTAGTCTGATACATCATAGGCATATCAAGTAAGTAGCGCTTTCCTAAACTAGATTGCAGCTGCATACTCTCCACCAAATGTTGAAGGCCTGTTATTTGAGATATGGCAGTTCTTAACTTCATCTATTATTAACTCAATTCTCTTACATTATAAACTGGCAATTTCAGTTTTTCCTCCATTGCTTGTTTTAACTCGTCTGAATTCAGACAGTAACCATCAGGCGATATCGGATTGATACAAACCGCAATCAATTTGGTTTTTTGGAGAACTTTTATTCGTCCACCACGTTTTATAAAAGCGTAATATGTTTCAGGAGAGGCAAATATTCTCGTAAAATCCCGAACAATTATTTCAATGTCTTTGATTTGTTTTTGAATTTTCAAAAAGTTCAAAAACTTATCAGTAATCGCACCATTCACAAAAATACGATTCCCATTATTAAAGAGTTTATCTTTCGCTTTATCAATCAACAAAACCGATTCAATCTCCAAATCAATTAAGCTTCCCTCATCATCTATTGCCCAAATACCTTTTTGTATCGGCAATAAACGCTCTTTAGTTTCCTCATCCACGGCCTTCATACTTATCAGATCGTAGGTGTAATTGGTTTTATAAACCAGCTGTGTGATATTTGCCGAAAGTGCAGCTCCAGTTGCCAAAATCATGGCATCGGTAACAGCAGGCGATCCCAAACTTTTACGTGATAATGCCCCATCAATAAGGGTAATATCAACATCAAACTTATTCATTTGTGAAATCAGATCTTTAATAGCAGCATTATTAGCTGGACCTGAAATCATAAGCTTCCCGCTTGACTTTGCTTTGGCTGTAATCAATCTACCTAATGAGGTTGATTGTGTACTTACATCCAATATTTCGGCAACAAATTTTTTCTTTTGATAATGCAATTCAGAAGTAACAAAAATCATCCCCTCATAAACCTCAATTTCAGGTTTGTGAGTTTTAGTTACCGCGTCGGTATTCTCTCCATCAACACCAATAGAAGTAAGTGCAATTTGTTTAGTGCTGCCGCTCAATCGCGACAACACATAATTCAAACACTCGGTTTTCCCGGTATTTTTTTCAAGTCCAACAATCGATAGACTCTTGTATTTTTCTATTTCCTTTATAAAAGGCATTCAGCTTTTTTATTTCTCTCTTTACGTTGTAATAGAGATGGCTCAATTGCCAATCTGCTCCCCTCTAGAAGAGATGCTATACCTTCAGGTTGTCTGTGATCAGAACATTCTGGACAGTGACATTCTTCGATATAACGTTTGGGTTCAGTATAAGTTGTAATTACACCTTCGAAGTTACGCAAAATCACTTTAGATGGACTCTGAGAAACAACATATTGAGGCATAACTGGAATCTTACCTCCACCACCTGGAGCATCAACTACGAAAGTTGGAACTGCAAAACCAGACGTATGACCACGAAGACTTTCAATAATCTCGATACCCTTAGAAACTGGAGTTCTAAAATGCTCTAGTCCCATTGATAAATCACACTGATAAATATAGTAAGGACGAATACGGTTCATTACCAAGTTGTGAACCAATTTCTTCATAACGTGAACACAATCGTTAACACCTCTCAACAGTACTGACTGGTTACCCAATGGTACACCTGCATCAGCTAAACGAGCAATTGCAGCTTTAGATTCTGTAGTTATTTCATCTGAGTGATTAAAGTGAGTATTAACCCATACTGGATGGTATTTCTTAATCATGTTAACCAATCCTTCGGTAATACGCTGTGGCAATACAACAGGCGTACGTGTTCCGATACGGATGATCTCAACATGAGGAATAGCACGTAGTGAGCTAATAATGTATTCCAATTTATCATCACCAATCAAAAGAGCATCACCACCAGAAAGTACAACGTCTCTTACTTGAGGCGTGTTTCTGATATACTCAATTGCTTTCTCAACATTGTCCTGTTGAGGTGAAGAATCAGACTGACCAGCAAAACGACGACGCGTACAGTGACGACAATACATAGCACACATATCGGTAATCAAGAACAATACACGATCTGGATAACGGTGAGTTAAGCCAGGAACCGGAGAATCCTCATCCTCGTGCAATGGATCTAAAAGATCGGCATCAGAGTGGTGAACTTCCAAGGCTGTTGGAATAGCCTGCTTACGAACAGGACATTCTGCATTGTCTACATCTACAAGAGATAAATAATATGGCGTAATAGCCATACGCAATGTTGCTAACGACCTCTTAACACCTTCTTCTTCATCGGCAGTAAGGTTGATATATTTTTTAAGATCCTTTAGAGTTTCAATACGGTTTCTTACCTGCCATCTCCAATCGTTCCATTGTTCGTCTGTAACCTCTGGAAACATCTGCTTACGTCCCTTATTTTCAATCATCATATTTTGTTTTAGTCTCAAGATTTAGAATCAAGTATCAAGGAGAAATTTTCTGTTGTATCAAAAATTGTATATTGATACTCGATACTCTTATCTCAATGCTATAATCTACACGTATAATTTTTCAAATAACTCTCTAATTCCTGCTGATTCTCTAATGATTTCAAGAGTTAGATCAGCATGTCCAATTGCATAACCGTTTCCTACAATCATATCAACATCTTTACCTACACCTTCAGCTCCTAGAGCTGCTTTAGAGAAAGAAGTTGCCATAGAGAAGAAATAAACACAACCACGATCTTTAGTGATCAAGATCGAAGACATTTCAGTAGAAGCAACGTTTACATTGTTGATAACCACATCGCAACCTTCTTCGCCGCAAATCTTAGTCACCTCTTTGTATACATTCATCACATCAGTTGCATCACCAACAATCACATCAGTAGCTAAACCAAGGTCAGTAATACGTTTTGCATTCTCAGCAGAATATTCAACTACAATTACTTTTCCTTTAGGACCTACTTTTTTCATTGCTTGGTAACAACAAAGAACACCTGATTTTCCACCACCACCGATGATGCAAACTGTGTCGCCTTCCTTAACCAAACGATCAACCTGAGCAGGAGCACCTGCTACATCAAGAGCAGCTAAAGCTAATTTCTCTGGTAAGTCAGATGGAAGAACAGCGTATAAACCTGAAGCGAAAAGAATCGCTTGACCGTCAATATCAACCTGATCGTTAGAAAGGTTAATATTTGTGATCTTATCGATATTAAGTGGAGTAAGAGATAAAGAAACCAAAGTTGCTACCTTATCACCTACTTTAAGATCTTGATTTGGGAAGTTTGGTCCAACTTCTTTAACTGTACCAATTAACATTCCTCCAGACCCCGTTATTGGGTTTTGCATTTTTCCTCGTTCAGAAACGATAGATAGAATCATTTCTTCCATCTTAGCCGTATCAGCATCGCAAGCGCCTTTTACTTGAGTAAAACTTGCTGAATCGATGTTTAATGTTTGAACATCGATTAAAACTTCATTGTCATAAATTGACATTGTGTTATCCAACTTTAGAGCTGGCTGTGGAAGTGTTCCTTTTGGTTCAAGGACTCTGTGAGTTCCGTATTTGTTTCCTGCTTTCATCCCTATATATAATTAATGATTAACGATCAGTAAAGAACCAATCGCCATTCACACATTGTTTATTATCTTGCTTTTAAACCTAAAATTTCTCTTGCTTCTGCTGGAGTTGCGATTTCGCGACCAAACTCATTAGCCAAACGAACTACTTTCGCTACTAACTGCCCATTCGATTCAGCAACAACGCCTCTTGAAATCATAGTATTGTCTTCGAAACCAACACGAACGTGACCACCATCGATGATAGCAGCTGCAGCTAATGGGAATTCGAATCGTCCAATACCAGCAACTGTATATGTTGCATCAGCAGGAATACTTCCACGCATGAAATTAAAATCGCGAAGTGTTCCAGAGATTCCACCATTTACTCCCATTACAAAATCGAAGTGCATTGGTGATTTGATAAAACCTTTTTTACCTAGACGCAAAGCCATATCAATCATCGACTTGTCAAAAACCTCAAGTTCAGGCTTAATACCTCTTTCAATCATTTTCTCACCGAAATACTTAATTGTATTCTCAGTATTTTCGAAAATTTCGTCACCACCAAAGTTTAATGTACCACAATCAAGAGTTGCCATTTCTGGATTCAGCTCAGTAGGCTGAAGTCTTTCGTCGTTAGTCATTCCAACTGCACCACCTGTTGATGGCTGAATAATTACATCAGGATATTGAGCATGGATCGCATCCATTACTGTCTTAAAACGATCCTTATCTTGAGTCGGTGTACCATCATCCTTACGAACGTGAAGGTGAATGATACTAGCGCCAGCTTTAATAGCTGATCCTGCTTCGCGAACACATTCTTCAACTGTATATGGAACAGCAGGGTTATGCTCTTTTGTTACTTCGGCACCACTAATTGCGGCTGTGATAATTAACTTTTCCATGGCTTAAGTATTTAAAATATGAATCAAGTGTGAAAAAAAATTTAGTTAGTCGGTATTTCTTTTGGTCAACACCCTTGACTCATATTAATAAAATCAAATATTATTTACGTTGGCTAGCTTTTGGTGTTACACAAGTTCCAATAGCACGACATGTTACGATAGGCTCTTCAAGCAAATCACAAGCAGAGTCAGAAATATCAGTTCTAGGAACGATAACCTTACGAGCTTCGAATTTCATCTTACGGCTTGAGTTACCTTCTTTGATGATCTCACCAACAGCTTCGATATAATCACCAGCATAAACAGGAGCTAAAAATTCAACGCTTTCGTATCCTGCAAACAAACCCTCATCGCCATCACGACGAATCAATAGCTCAGTAGCAACATCACCAAAAAGCTGAAGCATTTTAGCGCCATCAACAAGGTTTCCACCATAATGAGCATCGTGTGAACTCATACGTACTCTAATAATTGCTTGTTCCATAATAGTATGTGTTTGTATTTTATAGTTTCTTAATGACTAATTAGTTTGCCTTTACGATAAAGTCAACATAGATAGATGGCGTCTTTACTTCTTCAGGCTTGAATGTTCCAATTTCTACAATTGATTCTGCTTCAACAATTACAATATCACCAGCAGTTGCCATCAATGGATTAAAGTTTTGAGATGTTCCACGGTAAGTTAAGTTACCATGTGTATCACTCATGCTAGCTCCAATTAAAGAAACATCTGCATGAAGTGGTTTTTCAAGAATAAATTCTTTTCCGTCAACAGTAATGATGTCTTTCCCCTCTGCAACAACAGTCCCTAATCCAGTTGGTGTTAAAACACCACCTAAACCAGCACCACCAGCACGTACACGCTCAGCTAAAGTTCCCTGAGGGCTAAACTCAACAACTAACTCACCATTATTCATTTGCTCAATTGACGCAGAGTTCGCTCCAATGTATGAAGTGATTACCTTGTCAACTTGCTTGTTTGCAATCAATTTACCTAAGCCCTTATCAGCAAATGCTGTATCGTTACAAACGATTGTTAAATTCTTAACATTCGATTCAACAATACCATCAACCATTTTATTGGCAGTTCCAACAGATAAAAAGCCACCAATCATGATAGTCATACCATCTTTAATCTTGGCAACAGCCTCTTCAAATGAAATTATCTTGTTCATT
>TARA_R110001583_G_scaffold50687_3_pt1 | contig 10190 bp, 7 predicted proteins | sample TARA_R110001583 | Tara Oceans TARA_R110001583 (sample SAMEA4398432) | marine metagenome | biome: Polar Biome; feature: [MES] marine water layer (ENVO:01000295) within the mesopelagic zone...; material: water (ENVO:00002006), including particulate matter (ENVO:01000060) such as...... | reverse complement strand
GCTGTTTTAATAGCACCAGTGTCAGCATCAATTGTTCCTAATAAAGTTTCAATACCATCAACATGACCTATAATAGTATCTTGTTTTGCTAATGTAGATGCTCCACTTGGTAAAGCAGAAGAAACAATATCAACCTGCATTTCATTTCCTGATATAGCATTATCTAAAATTTCAACGGCTGTTTTAATAGCACCAGTGTCAGCATCAATTGTTCCTAATAAAGTTTCAATACCATCAACATGACCTATAATAGCATCTTGTTTTGCTAATGTAGATGCTCCACTTGGTAAAGCAGAAGAAACAATATCAACCTGCATTTCATTTCCTGATATAGCATTATCTAATAGTTGAACTGCTGTTTCAATATTACCTAAATGAGCTTCAGCAGCACCAAGAGTTGTTTCCGTAGCGAAACCAGTAATATTACCGCCAACAATATCAACCTGTAATTCAGTACCACTCACACATCCTTCTAATGTTTCAACTGCTCCTTCAATTTCTGATAAATGAGTATTAGTTGTTCCTTGTAAAGTTTCAAGTCCATCAACACGACCATCAATCGCCGTTAGTAGTGTTTCAACACCATCATTATGACCTATCATAGTATCTTGTTTTGCTTCCATCGATGTTAATGATGCTTCAAGAGCTACTAGATCTGTATGGTTTGCTGAAATCAAAGAATTCATACTAGTTTCAATTTCGCCGTTTTTTGTTAGAATACTATTTGCAATTTGTCCTAATGTGTTGCCTGTTCCATCCGTGTTTGCTGATATTTTATTTTGAATATTATTTAATCTTGAAGCAGTTAGAACACTTTGAGCTTCAATTGTATTTAGACTTGAATCGGCCGCATCAGTATCAGCTAAAATACTTGCTAATGTAGCATTTGCTGTTGTTTGTAATGTTTCAATTTGTGTATTTTTTGCTAGAATACTATTTGCAATTTGTCCTAATGTATCACCTGTTCCATCGGTGTTTGCTGATATTTTATTTTGAATATTATTTAATCGAGATGCTGTGAAAACACTTTGAGCTTCAATTGTATTTAGACTTGAATCAGCTGCATCAGTATCAACTAAAATAGCAGCCAAAGTAGTATTAGTAGTAGCTTGTAATGCTTCTAAATCAGCAACATTAATTTCAACATCACCGACATTAACGTTTATATTAGCTGTATTAGTTGCAATCTGATCCAGAACGGCTTTATTAGTAGAATCATTAACTAATAGATGGTTCGTTGAATCAAGGTGAAGTGGTTGTTTTACATTTGATGCGTTTTTTCCTAGTGACAAAGACATTTATATAATCTATCAATATATAAAAAATAAAATATTTGTATATTGTAAATGGATAAAACGAATTCTAACTTCTTAAAAATGCTAGAGCCTAAAAAATACGAAAAAACAAAAAAGAAAATTCCTTTAAATAAACTATTCGACATGAAAAAAACACATAGAATGCCTAATGGTGATATTCACACCGGTAAAAAACACACTAAAAATTCTAAATTAATTAGAAAATCAAAGAAGACCAGTAAAGGCCAGAAACAAAACCAGAAACAAAACCAGAAAGAAAACAAGAAATCATATTATTGATTTGCAGCTGTGTGTTGTAGAAACACTACATTTGAATCTTGAATGTTATCAGTTAATGTTCCATCTGGGTCTAATATTCGAACTTTAAAAGAATCAATTATCATCGGTTCACCAGTATGAATATAAGGAATCGCACCCGATCCATCCATAGAACTTGTGTAAGAAAGAGTTTGATAATATCTAGATACAATAGCAGATATTTTATTATTTTGAATAGCAGATCCAACCCCACCACGAATATCAGATTTGACCCCCTTCCCTTCGATCTCGATTAGATAATACGGCAATGATCCGCCATCATTTATTGATGTAGCAGCATATATTTGTTTTATAATTTGAGATGTATCTTTTAATTTACCTAAATCTGGTGGAAGGACTCTTGGTGTCTGTTTATCTACAGCTGAATCAAGTGATGTAAAATTACCAGTTGTGTTTACTCCATCGTTTAGAGTAAATGTAATCGGTGATAGATCGAGTAGATCTACATTTCCAACGAACGATTTATAATTTGCAGTCTGCTTTCCGTTTCCATCAAAATCTCTAACGCCAAAATTAGTTATTATAGAAGGATCAAACCCTAATTTTTTAAACCACACACTAGTAGGCTTTAATTCTACAAACCCGATACCACCAGTTTTATTGGCTACAAAATTATTTGTTGTAGCTTGCGCACCAGCATCAACAACATTTGTAAATTCTGTTCCCATACTTGCGGCATTACCTGATAAAATATAATAAGGCGAATGAATTTGAGAAAAGAAAAACTTATCTTGTCCAGTATCATCAAATTCAATACCAACTTGAGTTGAACCAAAAAGCAAACCATCACTTACGGATTTAATAATACCTTCGCCATCAAACCTGCAAGCATAAATATCATCATTGACTGCATTTATAGTAGCTAGTGTTACACCTGCTTTAAGATATGGTGAGTTGAAACTGAAAGGAGAAGTCAAATATTTATTATCATCATCATCTTCAACATCTGTGTAATTAACGTTATCAGTACTAGTTATATTTTGATTAGAAAATTTATCAGTTAATAATCTGGCAAACTCAGATGGATCGTAAGCCCCTGCTGGTATAGTAAAATTATATGTAAAAATAAAAGGTGACAATTTAAGACTTGAAAAAGTATTCGTTTGAGTAATTGTACTAAATGCTCCTGTGAAGCCATTAAATTTTTTTTTAGAACTGAGTACCATGAAAGGAGTATCAGCAGCAAATGTGCCGGGCGAGCAATCAAGCGGAAATCCAGATGGTTTACTTCCGAAATCTATTTTAAAATCGTCCATATTATAAAATGCTTGGTTAGGTGTTCCTTGTGAATTATGTCCCGCTCGAAGCAATTCTCTCTTGAAATTTATTTGTTTGCTAATATTAATAACAAACTTCATTGGTGTCGTTCCATCGACTGCGATATATTTAAAATGAAGGGACATTGGGTGTTGTTGAGAACCTCGTGCTTCATGGGGTGTTAAATCTAATGTAATTTGTGTTATAAGTTCTGCTGTGACATTTTTGGTTCCTGTGTTTGCACATGCTACATAATCAAATCCATCATTTAAACCTTTCACTATAGTTGTGGCTGGCGTTGTATCACGTTGAAAAGGAGTCATTAACGTTGAATCATTTGCATAATTATTTACATATAAAAAATTGCTAACAGAGAAATCTTGCTCATCTTCCTCAATAACTATTTTACCAGAATTTGTAGCAACCGAATCTACGAAAACTGAAGACAAGGATAATTCATCATTATTTCTTAAAACTATTGGATTATTTAATGTGACTTGATATTCTCCAGCATTTTTTACTCCTTGAATTGTGTCATCGGCTGTATCTTCGCGCAGTTCAATTAATATAGGATTAGACATATATATATAATCATATATTATTTTATTCAGATTCGGTATTATCAGATTCGGTTTCAGATTCAGATTCTGGTAGATATTCAGAGAGAGATTCGTTATCATCAGATTCTGTTTCGTTATCATCATCATCATCATCATCATCATCATCATGTTTATCATATATGCAAACTAAATTTGAATCATCGCAAGCTATTGGTTCTGGTTTTAGTTTTTTAAGTTTTTGAAAATCTGTAGGAATAATTGAGAGTTTTATAGCATTAGTTCCTTCTTCTACTTGCAACTTTTTACGGATCATGCCAATCAGTTCAGCTTTTTTCATTTTTGAATAACCGCCAAATTTAACAATTTTATTGAAAGAACCAACCATTTGTTTTAATTCGGAAATAGTATAATCTTCAAGTTTAACCATCTATATTAAAGGTTTAGAAGATAATTTTGGTTCAACAAATCGCCTAACAGATACTCGATTTTTTAGAATTTTTGAGCAAAAATGCGGTCGTTTTTGTAAATTGTATAAAACTTGATTATTAATTGTAATATCTTCGATATGATAATATTGTTCTAAATCATTCTTTACCATTGAGCAAAGTTCATTCATGTTTATTTTTTTAGTTTCTTTTAAATCTTTAGTTGGTAGTGTGAATGTGTAGTCGTAGAATACTCCTCTCATGTTATTTATATATAGTAAGATTTTTTTAAATAGATTTATAACTAGTTATATTACATAGTTTTAAGTTTTTCAATTATTATTATTTAACACGTTTTGTTTTACAAAATAAATAAAATATTTATAGATAATATAAATGAAACTTGTACGATTAACCACAACTACTGAAGATGGAAAATTCGATAATATATTTGATGATGAAATAATTCTAGAGCCTAATTCTAAAATTGCATTACAATCTGTTTCAATAAATACTGATATAACCGATATAACAATTGATGCAGCGAATGAAGAAGTGGAATTTGAAATAACAAGTGGAAATACCCGAACCATTACATTAGATCATGGTGACTATGATGAGCATAACGGAAGCACTTTTTTAAACCAACTACAATTAAAACTAAATCAAGGTATCCGTTATACTGATGGTCAATCTACTACTCCATTTAGGGATGAACTTGGGGTTCAATTTGCTGCTGGTGTTGGTTCAAATGATAAAGTACAAATTTCAGTTGCTAATTGTAAATATACCTATACTGCCGCCGATTTGAGTCTATCTTTTAAAGAACTGGTTGATGGACAACTCCATAGCGTAACCGCTAATGGCGCACTTGAACTCTCATCTGCTGCCGTTAGTGGAACTGGGAATGCTACTGAAACACATGGAATATCGAGTATTTTTCCGTTTACTACTGGTTGTGGTGTGATGCGAATAAAGCTTTCAGCGTGGACTGATGATACTTCGGGAGTAACATCCACAACATCTGGTTTTGAATTTGGTTTATGCGATTCAACTGCTGATACATGGACTTTACCAAACATGCCTTCAACAAAAAAAACATATGCAATTAGGGGATTTCAGCCCGGTACTAATTATTATCAAAAAACTTCAAACTCTAGTGATTTTGTCGATAGCACTTATACTCCAGAAACTCTTACTGGCGGAAACGCTGATGTTCTTGAGATTTCTATTCAAGGGAAAAATATTGTTGGCAAAATTTTTAGAGAGAGTGATGCTATAGCACAACCCCTTTTTACAACACCTTATGAAGTTGATTCAGCTGGAGTACCAAAGCCTTTATATGGTTATCTTGTTGTTCACGGAACTAGGGCAAATATTAAATTGGCGGCTTTGAAATTTACCTCTGATCCATTTTTACAACCAAGTTTAACAAATCATGATGAACATGAAGATTTAACAATTGTTGGTACCGGAGCGACTCCATTAACACCAAGAAATCAACGAGCTGTAAGAAAAATAGATTTTAAATCAATAAATGTTGCTAATTACTTGGGTTTTGATAATACTGAACATCTTACAATAACAACCGCATTCGCAATTGGAACATTTGTTGCGGATCATCTATTTTTTGCTCATGTAGAGAATGAATGTTTTTTAATTTTACTAGATAATTTGCCATTAAAATCATTCGATGGTTTTAAAAATGGTAGAAAAAGTATTTTAGCTTCAGTTCCTAATTCAGAAAATTCATCCAGAGTGATATATGAACCTAATAACTTAAATTATATTGAATTAAATAATGCAAACACAATATCATTGAGAAATATAAGAGCCAGAATTTTGTACCAAGATTACTCGCCAGTTAGAACAAAAGGTTTCAGTGTATTAAATGTATTAGTTGATTAAAATACTTCTAAAATCAAAAAATTAAATATATACTTATTTTATATGTCTTACAGAAGTAAAATAAGTGTAAATCCTAATATCAGCGTTCAAGGTTTACAAAGTAACATTTTAAGTAATATATATGATTTAAATTCAATACAGATAGAAAACCAAAATTTGAGTATTACGTGGTCTAATTCTAAATTAACATTATTCAATGCAACATCTATTTCAGCATCAAGTAATTTAGCTTCTAATTCTGTTAATACATATTATTTAACACCAGAACAAGAAATAACTTTTTTTGGTGGAGTTTCAGATCCAGATGTACAAATTTTTATTGATATTAGTTTTGATAATTCAACTTTCTTTGATTCAAACACTCCGGTCGTTAAAAATAGTTCAGATGATTTTAGTATCAATTTTCATAGCCAAGCACCATTTATTAGATTAAGGTTTTTAAATAATACTTCGACTAGTCAAACAATTAATAAGGCCTATGCGTGTTATAAAATAAGAAGTATTCGAAATTCTGCGGGTGCAGCTCAATCCTTTTTAGAACCTAATGCTAATTTTGTTACAAAGTAATGTGGTACGAAACTACGGGTCATCATTCACAAAATCTGGCTCATCATAATTATCAAGACTATCAACCATTATTATATTTATATAGCTTCTGGTTGGTGTTGGTGTTGTAATCTTTTTAGGCTTCAAATCACTAGGTTTTGTTTCACTTTTTTCAAAAGTGTCATCAACAATAAGATACAATTGTTCAAAGTAATTAGCCCGCGATACTGCCGTATAAAATAAACGATTTTGTTTCAATACTTTATTATTTTTATTGCTTCTAATATCAATATAAATATTTTTTTTGAAAGTTTCACCTTGAACGGAATGAATAGTATATCCATGTCTGAACTCTTTTGCTACTTTTATATTTTTATCAAAAACGATTTCGCCATTTTTATAATCTCTTGTATTTGAAGTTATTTTAAATTTTTCAACATCTTTAAACATTTCAGCATATTCATTTTCTTTATAATAATTCAGAATCATGTCATCAGCTTTATATTGTTTTTTTAATTCGGATTTAGTAATAGTTTTAATACCTAAATTGAAATAATCTATATATTTTTCAGATCCGTTAGCACGAAGAATATTATTCAAAGCAATCATTTTATCATCTTTAAATCGCCAGTTTTTTGTTAATCTAGTTATTTTATTAATTCCATCTTTGTTCATTTGTTCGCAACCATATTGACACAATTGCATGTCTATATCTCCCATAAAAATAACTTTTCCAGCAGTATTTTCTATTATATATTCCTTTTCATCATTTGTAAGCATAGAACATTCATCAATTAAAATTACAGAGTGTTTTTCTAATACATTATAGCCACATTGTTCCTTATTAAAAACATGAAAATGTACTGCAGTTTGTAATGGCGAACAATCGTTTGTCTCAAAAGCATATTGTTTAGAAACCGCCGTTGCTAGCTTCCAAGAATGCGGGATATAACAAACATCAATCAAACCATTATCGATAAAAATATTGTAATATGTTTTGCCAAGTCCCCCTTCACCATCATAAAGTTCGGATTTATAAAAATCTCTAGATTTAGCACTTGGTAACTCGTAAAACTCATTAGATGTTTCTGAAATAATAGAAGACAAATATTCTTCAGCAGCTGAATTTCTAAAAGTCATTTTTGTTTTGTAAGAAAAGGTTTTGCTCAGATTTACATCATGATTTTTATAATAAATACCATCAACGCATACACGAACTACTTTGTCCAGATCCATTTCTAGCAATTGTTCTAACATAATTAATCTTTGATATGCAGTAATTTGAGCAGTAATGTGTTTCTTATTAAAACATTCTTTTTTGTTAAACACTATTTTAGCCGTTTCATTTTCAAAATATATTTGACAATTTTCGCTATTCATAGATTTAAAATATTCTTCATCTCCGTTCATATAGAAATTTTTAGTTGTTCCAGTCATTGAGATCATACCAAAATATTTGCAATAATATGGTATTTTAAGATCATGACCCGAGTCAAAATGCTTGACAAGAGTTTTTTCATTAATCATCTCATCAGTTAATTTCATGTCAAATCGACTACCAAATGCTCCGTGTGTGACTGCAAAGCATGCCTTTTGCTGCTTTAAGGCTGTAAGTTCTGCGTCAGTGTAAATATTGTTATTAAGAAACCAAGACAAAGTATTATTTAAATGTTTAAATTTATCAGAACATTTTGAAAAATCCAGATCATCAATTCTATATAATCCTTTTTGTTTGTAGTTATCAACTTCTCTGAAATCTGTTATATTCCCTAGAAATCCAGAATACTGCTTACAATCTTCAAAACGAGTGTAAGCCTTTGTCATATCAATATGATTCATATCTGAAGGTATATTTTGATTATTTGCAAATTCTGAAATATCTTGAAAATCTATTGTGCCATTAAAATGAGTTCCAGCATCAATAAATGATTGTAATTCTGGGTGTTTCAAAGAATCTATTCCGCAATTTTTTAATGCTCTGTTATTATCTTCAAAATCATTTACAGAATCATAAAATTTATCATTTAATACGTAATAATTATCTAGTGTTTTAATAGTTGAAATACCATAAGAATTTTTAGTAAACGTGTAAAATGATTTTTTTGTTTCCATCTCATCTTTCATTTTAATCATTTGTGATTGAGACAATTTAATTGGTTCATAAGATTTAACTAAATCCTTATTACTTGCATATTCAACATGATCTGATCTTGTATTTAAAAACTTGAATCTTTTCAAAGGCTTTTTATTGCTTCTGTATTGAAACAAAGGATTACTATCAAATGGCTGTTCGATAATCACTTCAATCTGCAATTCTTCACACACCGAGCCTATTTGACTTGACTTAATTCCGTTAGCATATTTCTGAATCAAGCCGGTTTTAAATCCAGTTTTCATTTTTTTTCCTTTAACTTTATTGAGCAAGGTTTCATATCTTTTAATAGTACTTTTTGATTTTGAATCAGCAATCATAGATTCAAAATGTGAAATAATCGGTGTAAAAAAACAATGTCCAACCCCGTCAAGAAATGCTTGATCAAAAAATTTATAGTTTAGCTTCTTTTCTTCTGTAAAGATAAAGGTTATAGTTTGAACTGCCAATTGGTCTGTATTCCAAATCATAGATTCTGAATCAACTTGAAAATCAGTTAAGCGATCTTTCCAGAAATTTTTTCCAATAATATAATTTTGATCAATTAACACACCATCAACAGAGCCTTTAATAATTATTCTATAATTTCCAGAAATTTTATTTTCATCAATCAAAATTTTAAGAAGAAGATTACTTGAAAGTTCTTTTTTTGCCAAAAAACCAAGTGCATTATCAGCAAGACCTTGTCCGCGTTCGAATGAAAATTCTTTACTTTTACTTTTAATATCGTTGAAAAAACTTTTAGGAGCATAACTAGAATCAACTTTTACATTTTTTGCTAAAAAAGATTGCTTGGCTGTGAACGCCTTATATCTTTTATCTTTCGGTATTTTTTTGATATTTTGTTTGATAGGATCATAATATTTTGTTGAATCAGCATAGAATGTTGTTTCGCCTTGCTTTAATTTCTCAAGATTCCATTTTAAAAACTTCTTTGTAGGCTCTCCACTACGTTGAATAATCTTTGGTTTGTTAGGTGAATTATCGGTTGATAACAATAATTTCAATGAATCCATATTACTATTGTGAGATATTTTAATTTCGTTTGAGATGTTCGACATATTAGATAATACACGAGATAAACTTTTAAGTAGTTTTAACACTAAATATATATTAGTTGTCGAATAAACAAATATTATAGAAAAAAAATCTGTGGGTAGTTTATACAAATGAGTGATAGTGAAATCTTTCAAATTGATGAAGATAAACCAGAAACTAAAGTATTCATACCTACCAGTAAAAACAAAGCAAATAAAAATAAAAAGAAAGCAAAAACTGCGATGTCAGAAGAAAGGCGTGAAAAACTTTTAGCTCAACTAGCACGCGGAAGAGCTACGTCTGCATTAAATCGTGCAAAGAAAGCAAAGGTCAAAAAGATTAAAAAGCAAGACGAGATCACAGAGCAAGATGAAATTATAATGAAGGATTTAGAAAAAAAGAGAAATAAAAAGACTAAAAGGGAGCAAGCGCTTGAAGACGAATTGAAAGCATTAAAACAGAAAAGTACTAAACTATCAACTATTAAGGAAGAACCAGAAGAGAGAAAACAAGAATCATCAGATGAAGATATGTATAACGTCTCTCTTAACATTGTTGAAAAAGAACAAAAAAAAACAAAACCTAAACCAAGCAATAAATCAGAATCTGAATCTGAAGACGAAGAAGTAATTGAACAAAAAATACAAAAACTTATGAAAAAGAAAAATAA
>TARA_R110001583_G_C5667777_1_pt1 | contig 10190 bp, 5 predicted proteins | sample TARA_R110001583 | Tara Oceans TARA_R110001583 (sample SAMEA4398432) | marine metagenome | biome: Polar Biome; feature: [MES] marine water layer (ENVO:01000295) within the mesopelagic zone...; material: water (ENVO:00002006), including particulate matter (ENVO:01000060) such as...... | reverse complement strand
GGGAAAGGCACAAGGCCTACTGGACAACTAGGGTGACAGAGCGGGCTAGATCTAACGTAAAGATATTCAAATAAAACGTTCTTAAATATCTGAAAATCCGATGAAAAAGTAGTTTAAAGCCTGTTAAATCAGCTTAAATCGGCTAGAATTGGCTTGGTTCAGGCTTTTCGGTAAATTGTTATAGAAACAAAATTAATGAGGCAAAGATGGACGAAATAAAAGATCGTTGGTTATCGATGTCCGAAATTTGTAAGCACTTGGGGATATCCAGTGACACCGCTTACAAATGGATCGAGAAAAAAGGGATGCCAGCCCACAAAATTGGCAGGTTATGGAAGTTTAAAAAGGATGAAGTTGATGGCTGGGTCAGGTCTGGTCAAGCGGCTGAATAATTCTGATAGTTTAGCTTAAGATTTTATAGAGAATGGACGTTTTAATATGCAGGTAATCGACAATATAAACACCTTATTTGGCGACGAGTTAAAGTTGTCATTGACGCCAAACTCAAAGCTTAAAGTCGCTGCCTCATGCTTTTCTATGTACGCTTTCGTCGCCCTAAAAAAAGAGTTATCAAAAATAGACTCGCTCGAATTTATTTTTACCTCACCTACATTCGTTGCAGAGAAAGCTACCGATAAAATTAAAAAAGAACATCGAGAATTCTATATCCCAAAAATACATAGGGAACGCAGTGTATTCGGGTCAGAATTTGAAATTCACCTGAAGAATGAACTCAATCAAAAAGCCATTGCCAAAGAATGCGCTAGCTGGATTAAAAACAAAGTTACTTTCAAATCGAATACATCAAGTGCTCAAATGCAGCCGTTTGCTGCCACACAAGCAAAAGATAACGATACAGTTTTTGCACCCATAAATGGCTTTACTGCGGTAGATCTTGGTTACCAGAAAGGTAGTGCAGTATCGAATTTTGTTCACAAATTTGATCAGATGCCATTTACTGCGCAGTACTTACAGCTCTTTGATCAAATTTGGAATGACCCAGAAAAACTCGAAGACGTAACTGAACAAGTCGTTCAACACATTGAGTCGGTCTATCACGAAAACTCGCCCGAACGAATCTACTTCATCATGCTCTACAACATCTTCCAAGAATTCCTAGATGAAATGAACGAAGATGTACTCGCCAACGACCGCACGGGCTATCAAGACACAGTAATTTGGCAAACCTTGTTCAATTACCAAAAAGACGGTGCCACGGGCATCATCAACAAGCTTGAAATGCACAACGGCTGCATCCTCGCTGATTCGGTTGGCTTAGGTAAAACGTTCACCGCATTAGCGGTAATGAAGTATTACGAGCTGCGTAACAAATCTGTATTGTTACTTTGCCCCAAAAAATTGGCAGACAACTGGCTCACCTATAACCGCAATGTCACGACGAATATACTGGCCAAAGATCGCTTCAACTATGATGTGCTTTGCCATACTGACTTAAGCAGGGTTTCAGGGGAATCATTCGGCACCAAACTTAATCAAGTGAACTGGGGTAATTATGACCTGGTTGTGATTGATGAATCCCACAACTTTAGAAATGACCTAGCTGTTAACGACCGCGAAACCCGCTATCAAAAGTTGATGAATAAAGTCATCAAAAGCGGCGTTAAAACAAAAGTACTCATGTTGTCGGCGACCCCAGTTAACAACAAATTTACTGATCTGCGAAACCAACTCGCACTGGCTTACGAGGGTGAATCAAGTAACCTCACTAAACACTTAAAAACGAAGAAAACCGTAGAAGCTATCTTCAAAAATGCGCAAAGAGCGTTTAACGATTGGTCAAAGCTAGAGCCAGAGCAACGTACACCCAAAGCTATTTTAGACTCCTTAGGTATAGACTTTTTTGAATTGTTAGATAGCATAACCATTGCCCGTTCACGTAAACACATTCAAACTTTTTATGACACCACAGATATTGGTCATTTTCCCAAGCGAAGAGCGCCGTTGTCTTATCGCTGCCCCTTGACCACGCGCAACGATGTCGTCAGCCTCAATGATATATTTGATCACCTTAAGCTACTCAAGCTCTCAGTCTATGCGCCCATAAGTTATATCTTGCCAAGCCGATTAAAAAAATACGAAGAGCTATACGATACCGAAGTAGATGGGGGTAAAGGCAAGCTTAGGCAAGTTGACCGTGAGAAGAGCCTAGTGGCGCTTATGACCACTAACTTGCTCAAGCGCTTAGAGAGTTCGATTTATTCGTTTTGTAAAACCTTGCAGTCACTCTCAGATAATCACAATCGCGTCTTAGCACTAATCGATAAATTCCATAGCAGGGGCGGAGTAACAGAAATAAGCGATCTAGAAGAGGCAATGGACCTGCTTGATGACGATGATGGCGAAGCCTTTCAAGAAATGAGCATCGGCAAAAAAGTACAAATCCAGCTAATGGATATGGATCTACCTTCTTGGCAGCAAGATCTAAGTGCCGACTTAGAAATGATTGATGCCTTACTGGCATCTGTCGCCAAAATTGCGCCTGAAGATGATGCAAAGCTGCAACACCTAATAAAGCATGTTGACGACAAGATTGAACAGCCAATCAATACCATAAAGGGCAAAGGCAATAAAAAAGTGATTATCTTCACCGCCTTTGCCGATACTGCTCAATATCTTTACGAGCAATTAGCGCCCCAATTATGGTCAACACAGCAACTACACACAGCGATGGTAACAGGCTCTAGTCCACCTAAAAGCACCCTCAAAAGCGCAAAACGTGGCTATGACATACAAGAAATACTCACGCTCTTCTCGCCCATATCAAAGTCTAAGGCGGCCATTCTTCCCCAAGAACCGTCGGAGATAGACGTGCTGATCGCCACAGACTGTATTTCAGAAGGCCAAAACCTACAAGACTGTGACTATCTCATTAACTACGATATTCATTGGAACCCCGTGCGTATCATCCAACGCTTTGGTCGTGTTGACCGTATTGGCTCACCGAACGAATCCATACAGCTGGTCAACTACTGGCCTGATATTTCGCTCGATGAATACATCAATCTAAAAGACCGTGTTGAAAGCCGCATGACCATTGTCGATGTCACAGCAACCGGTGATGACAATGTACTCAGCGCCAAAGCTAATGACCTAAGCTACCGCAAAGAACAGCTTAAACGCTTACAAGAAGAAGTGGTTGAACTAGAGGACTTGAAAACCGGTGTATCCATAACCGACCTCGGCCTTAACGACTTTCGGATGGACTTAATGGGCATGGTCGAAAAATATGGCGAACCTACAACCGTACCCAATGGCATGCATGCTGTGGTGCCAGCCAATCCAGAAAAGGGCTTAAACCCAGGGGTGATCTTTGCGCTTAAGAATATTAATGACACAGTAAATATCGACCAGCAAAACCGGCTGCATCCTTATTACCTGGTTTATATCAGTAATGACGGCGAGATTGTTGCAGACCATACCGAAGTGAAGCTGCTACTGGATTTAACAAGAAGCTGCTGTAAAAACCAAACTAGCCCTATTGCCAATGTCTGCGCCCTGTTTAACACAGTTACTCAAGATGGCCGCAATATGGAGCCTTACTCAAGCCTGCTCAGCGATGCGATACGCAGCATGGTGGACGTTAAAGAAGAGAAAGACCTAGACAGCTTATTCAGCAGCGGAGAAACCACCGCGCTAGTCAATAGCATTCAAGGCTTAGATGACTTTGAGTTATTGGCTTTTATCGTCATACAAGGAGAGCCGTTAATAGCGGTGACCGATAACGGTAATGGATGACGCCAACAAACAAAACCAACCACGACTCCATTGGAAGTTTCCAGAAACTGCCAAGTTTGGCCGTGTTATCCCCAAAGAAAAGCTCTACAGTCAAGCGGGCGCTAACGCCGAGTTAAAACAATTGTTTGTTGAGCAAGTCGCTCAAATTAAGTGGGCGTATAAACTGGCCGAAAGCACCATAAACTTAGCCAAAACTGAGCAGGTGCACGAGCTAGAAGTGATTCACATAAAACTAAAAGCGCAAACCCTTGATGAAAAAATATTAATAGCTATCGACAAAGCCATTCCGCACCCCACCTTGTTTATACTGACTCGTGACGCAAAACAGGGTGATCAGGGAAAAGGTGAAAACGAGCCAGAACCAGTAGAGCAAGAAATCGCCTACCAAGCAGCCCATAAACTTAAAACCATCACGCAAAGCAATAAAGAAAAATGGCAGCAAAGCGCGTACCTAAAAAGCCAGTGGTTAGTGCCAAGCCGCCAACATGCAGCACCATTACCCGCTACAACCAGTTTAGAGAGCCTATACACCCAGTTGCTTGAAGCACTCATGCCCTTGGATTTTCAGGGTGTAAAAAAAGGGCAAAATGCAAAAAATTTACAAGAATCGAAAAGTGTTTATGAGCATAGTAATCCACAACAAAAAAAACGCAGCCTAGAGGATAGGCTCGCCGACCTGGCTGCCATAGAAGCACTGACTAAACAGATTAAACAGACCAAAGCCAAGCGTGATAAAGAAAAGCAGTTTAACCGCAAGCGCGAACTGAATGACCAGTTTAAAACGTTGAAAAAACAGCTGGCGGCGCTTCATGGCAGTTAAGATAGCGCATATTTAACGCGCTACTTAAGACATAAACCTTACAGCATACAAAATTTAAAAGATTAGAGACCAGTATGGATAAGCTAAAAATGCACAGCCCCGACATCACGCAACAGAATATCGACAAGTTGCTAGAACTCTTCCCCAATTGCAAAACTGAAAAGCAAGATGATAACGGCGAGCTGAGCATTGGGGTAGATTTTGATCTGCTCAAGCAAGAGTTGTCTAAAAACATTGTTGAAGGGCCCCAAGAGCGCTATCAGCTAAATTGGCCAGGTAAAAAAGAAGCGCTACTAACTGCCAATGCACCTATAGCAAAAACACTGCGCCCTTGTCGTGAAGAATCGGTGAATTTTGATACCACCGAAAACCTATTCATTGAAGGTGATAACCTTGATGCCTTAAAGCTACTGCAAGAAACTTATCTGGGTAAGGTAAAGATGATCTATATTGATCCGCCTTACAATCGTAAGAAAGGTAACGATCTAATCTATCGAGATGATTTTACTGGCAATACCTATGAGTATTTAGTGAGATCCAACCACATTGATAGTGAAGGGCGTCAATTAGAGTCTAATCCGGAGTCAAATGGACGCTTTCATTCAGATTGGCTGTCTATGATGTTCCAAAGACTGCGTTTATCAAAAAATTTACTCGCAGATGATGGTGTAGTGTTCATATCTATTGATGACAACGAAACTCATAATGTGTGCAAGCTATGTGATGAGATTTTTGGGGAAGAAAATTTCGTTGGTACGATTATTTGGAAAAATGTAACTGATAATAACCCAACAAATGTTGCTGTCGAACATGAAAGTATTCATGTTTATTCTAAGTCCATATTAAATTTGGAAGGAGTGTGGAAGTCAAAACTGTCAGAAATTAAAGATGCCCTAGAAGAGGTCTCAGATGACTTAAATGAACGGTTTGAAGATACAGAGGAGCTGCAAGCTGAATATACAAAATGGTTTCGAGAAAATAAGTCACAGCTAGGTCCTCTTGATAGATACAAATATATTGATAAAGGAGGCGTCTATACCGGCAGCCAAAGTGTTCATAACCCAGGTAAAGATGGATATAGATATGACGTTTTACATCCGGTTTCTGGTGAGCCATGTAAACAGCCGCTGATGGGGTACCGATTTCCAGAATCAACAATGCGAGGGCTGTTGAATTCAGGAAAGATCCTATTTGGGGATAATCATGACAAAATTATTGAATTGAAAGTTTATGCTAAAGACTACGCAGATAAATTATCTAGCGTATTTGAACTTGATGGTAGAACGGGTCCTTATGACTTGAAAACTCTTTTTCCGGAAGCTGTAAAGGTGTTTTCAAATCCAAAACCAGTAGCCTTGTTAGAGCGCTTGATTTCCTTTGTAATGAGTTCAAATCAGATTGGTTTAGATATGTTTGCAGGATCATCAACCTTTTCCCATGCAGTTTTAAAATTGAATGCTACAGATAATGGTCTTCGGAAGTTCATTTCTCTTCAGTTTCCTGAAATTATTGATGGAAAGAGTAAAGATTCAAAGCTAGCTTTAGAGTTTTGCAAAAAAGTTGGCATGGAACCTCTTATATCTAACATATCTAAGGAGAGGGTTCGTCGAGTTGGAAAAAAAATAAACGAAGAGCGTTTAGGTGGTACTTTTCTTGATACAGGCTTCCGCGTTCTGAAAATCGACTCCAGCAACATGAACGATGTGCATTATAGGCCTGATGCAGTATCTAAAGATGATCTATTCAATCAAGTAGAACACATCAAAACAGACCGAAGTAGTGAGGATTTGTTATTCCAAGTTATGCTGGACTGGGGAGTGGATTTATCTCTTCCTATTCGCAAGGAAGTCATTGAAGGCAAAGAAGTCTATTTCGTAAACGACGATGACTTAATAGCCTGTTTCGACAAAGATATTGATGAGGCGTTAATCAAAGCTCTTGCAGCCAAAGCGCCCTTGCGCGTGGTTTTCCGTGATGATGGTTTTGTGTCTGACAGCGTAAAAATAAATGTTGAGCAAATCTTCAAACAGTTGGCTCCCGCCACCGATATCAAAGCGATATAGGGGGCATATTAAGTGAAAATTAAATTTAAAAGCCAAGCCTATCAAACCGCAGCCGTGGAAGCAGTGGTCGATTGCTTTCAGGGTCAGCCAAAAATCAACCCGCTCAATTATCGTTTAGATAAAGGTGTTACTAATAACTCTGTCCAGCAAGCAAGTCTGGCTATCGACAGTGATGAAGGTTTTCGTAACCCAGATATCAAACTCGATGAGGCTGAGTTGCTGCGCAATATCCAGCAAGTACAAAGCCGCCAAAACCTACCGGTAAGTTCGTCGCTCACTGAATTTACGCTAAAGAATGATAAGAAAAAAACGATTGAGCCAGTCAAAGCAGCCTATTTGAAAAATGCACGCGCCATCGCGCCCTTGCACTTAGATATCGAGATGGAAACAGGTACGGGTAAAACCTACTGTTACATCAAAACCATGTTCGAGATGAATCAAAAGTACGGTTGGAGCAAGTTCATCATTGTGGTGCCCAGTATTGCGATTCGTGAAGGCGTGACTAAGTCATTGCAAATTACCGCAGATCACTTTACTGACAGTTATGGTAAGAAGGTTCGCTTCTTCACCTATAACTCCAAGCAGCTGCATGAGCTAGAGAGCTTCTCCTCAGACAGTGGCATTAATGTGATGGTCATCAACATTCAGGCCTTTAACGCTACGGGCCAAGACAATCGACGTATCTACGAAGAGCTAGATGACTTTCAGTCGCGCCGCCCCATCGATGTGATCAGCGCCAACCGTCCCATCTTATTTTTAGATGAACCACAAAAAATGGAGGGTGACAAAACCCTTGAATCCTTAGCTAAATTCAAGCCGCTTATGGTGATTCGTTATTCGGCCACCCATAAAACCAATCATTTAAAAATTCATCGATTGGATGCGCTTGACGCCTACAACCAAAAGCTGGTTAAGAAAATTGCTGTGCGTGGCATCAGTGTAAAGGGCCAAGGTGGCACGGCATCTTATTTGTATTTAGAGAATATCGAAATTTCAAAACAGGCACCTAAAGCCTGGGTAGAGATTGAAGAAAAATTAAAGACGGGCGTGATCAAAAAGAAACGCAAACTCATAGGCAAAGGTGATGATCTCTATATTAAAAGTGGTGAGCTTGATCAATATAAGCACTATGTAGTCGCTGATATAAACGCCAACACCGATACCGTTGAATTTACCAATGGCGTGATATTAACGGCTGGCGATGCCTTTGGTGATGTGGATGAAGCCGTGCGCCGCCGTATTCAGATTCGTGAAACCATTAAGGCCCACCTAGAAAAAGAAGAGCAGTTGTTTAAGCAAGGCATTAAGGTGTTATCACTGTTCTTTATTGATGAAGTGGCCAAATATCGTGATTACGATGCTCCAGATAATAAAGGCCAATATGCGACGATATTTGAGGAAGAATACACCGAGCAAATTGCCTATAAACTAGATCAATTGGAACTTAACCCTGACTATCACACTTACCTAAAAAACATTCAAGTTGAGGCTACGCATCAGGGTTACTTCTCTATCGATAAAAAAGGCAGGATGGTTGATGGCGTTACATCGGCGAAGTCAGAAAAGACACAAAGCACCGATGTCGATGCTTATGATTTAATCCTGAGAGATAAAGAGGCTCTACTGTCGTTACCTAAACCCACCGATGGTGAAGAAGCGTTTGCTAAGAAAAGCCTGCGCTTTATATTCTCGCACTCGGCACTGCGTGAAGGTTGGGACAACCCGAATGTATTTACTATGTGTATGCTTAAAAACAGCGACAGCACCATTTCACGCCGACAAGAGGTAGGCCGTGGCTTGCGTATATCTGTTAATCAAAGTGGTGATCGACAAGATCAGCCATCAACGGTTCATGATATAAACGTGCTGACAGTGGTTGCCAGCGAAAGCTATCAAGATTTCGTGACTAATCTGCAAACTGAGATAGCGGATACATTAGCTGCAAGACCGCGAAAGGCCGATAAAGAATACTTTAATGGCAAGACCTTAAAAACGGATTCGGGTGAGATAGTTGTCACGGAGATAATGGCGAATCAAATCTACCGTTATTTAATGAAGAACGACTTTACTAACGATGCCGATGAAATCACCCCAGAATATCATTCGGCCAAAGCCGAAGGTAAGTTGCCTGATTTACCTGTTGAGTTACAACCTTATACCGAAGCCATTTTAAAACTGGTAGATGGCGTTTTCGATGTTAATCAAATGCCTGAGTTTGGTGATGGCCGCAAGCCCAAAACCAACCCGTTGAATGACAACTTCAATAAGAAAGAATTTAAAGAGCTTTGGAATCGAATTAACAGGAAAGCAGTCTATAAAGTTGACTTTGATTCGCAAGAGCTGATTGATAACGCTGTTTTTGCGATCAATAAAGAGCTTAAAGTCACTGAGCTAACGTATCGTGTTGAATCAGGTGAAATGAATAGCGGCATTACTGATGAAGCCTTAAGAGATGGCAAGGGTTTTGCCATTAAAGACAGCTACGATGATAAAACCAGCGGCAGTGTTCATTCAAGAGTGGAATATGACCTGCTGGGAAAAATAGGCGAGGCCACGGTTTTAACCCGTAAAACGGTAGCGACTATTTTAACAGGAATTGAAGACTATAAGTTTGCTTTGTTTAAGAAGAACCCCGAACAATTTATTTCTGAAGTATCGCGTCTTATCAAAGAGCAAAAGGCGAGCATTATCATCAATAAGCTTAGCTACGATGAAACAGATCAAACCTTTGATTCCAACATCTTCACGGCATCACAAAGTAAGCAAGACTTCAGTAAAGCCACTGAGCCGCTAAAACGCCATATCTATGACTATGTGATAACCGACTCCAAAGTTGAAAAAGAGTTCGCTGAAAAGCTAGATGTAAGCGACGAAGTTGTTGTTTATGCCAAACTGCCAGGTGGATTTTTTATACCTACACCAGTGGGAGACTACAACCCTGACTGGGCGATCTCTTTTAAAGAGGGCTCTGTTAAGCATGTGTATTTCATTGCGGAAACTAAAGGCTCTATGTCTAGCTTAGATTTGCGTGGCATTGAAGGTAGAAAAATCGATTGCGCCAGAAAGTTCTTCAAAAAACTTGAAGAAGCTGGTTCAGGTGAAAAAGTGAAATATGATGTTGTGACGAATTTCGACCAATTAATGACGGCTGTAGGTAAACCAACGGCTGCTTAAACTAAGCAAATGGAAAATACTATTGGTTAAATTAGGGGTGACATAAATGCCTATTTGTCACCACTAAAGGATATCCACTATGGACAACTTTGGAAGTTACTACAATGCAGATAAATCATAGGCTACAGACATTGTCACCAGTAACATTCATTACTGGTGTTGCTCCCAGCTCTTGCGTCTTCTCGTTTGGTTCTGGCATCGGCAATTGATAGGGCTGGGTAAACACCAAAACTTAGGCTAGTGCGTTTCTTTGTATAAGGCTTGAAGTAATCAAACAACCATAACTTTGAACCATTGGACTTTACCCTAATCTGTAAGCCGCCACCGTCGGATAGGGTGTAAACCTTTTCTTTTGGCTTGGCTTGTTTCACTTCCGT
>TARA_R110001583_G_scaffold93302_1_pt1 | contig 10202 bp, 11 predicted proteins | sample TARA_R110001583 | Tara Oceans TARA_R110001583 (sample SAMEA4398432) | marine metagenome | biome: Polar Biome; feature: [MES] marine water layer (ENVO:01000295) within the mesopelagic zone...; material: water (ENVO:00002006), including particulate matter (ENVO:01000060) such as...... | reverse complement strand
AGAGAAATCTTGAAAGATCTTAGAAATGGTGCGGCTTGGTCATTAAGATGGGACGCTAACGGATGGAAAAGATCTAACAATGGTCAAGGTTACGCGGCTTATACTCAGAAAGACTGGAATCAAACATTGATTACTACAATTAATCAATTATCTGCACAAATACATAAATCAACATTAAGAGGTGGTGCTAACTGGATCGTGTGTTCAGCTGAAGCTTCAGCTATCTTTGATGATTTAGAGTATTTCCACGTTTCTAACGCTTCTCCAGATCAAGATTCTTATAACATGGGTATTGAAAAAGTTGGTTCTTTATCAGGTAGATATACTGTATATAGAGACCCTTACTTCCCAGCTGGTTCAGTTTTAATTGGACATAAAGGTAAATCATTACTAGATACTGGTTATGTTTACGCTCCTTATGTACCGTTACAACTTACACCAACTATGTATAACCCTTTCAATTTTGCTCCTATCAAAGGAATCATGACTAGATACGCTAAGAAAATGGTCAACAACAGATTCTATGGTAAGATTACTATTGATGGAATACAAACGTTCTCTGTTAATGAGTTAAGATAAGTATTTCTAAACTTTATATAATTAAAAACCCCTCTTCGGAGGGGTTTTTTTGTTATAAACAACTTAGATATCTATTTCCTCTATCACAGAGTATGGTAATTCCCTCTCTTTCGTTATTGTCTCTTAACCATTGAAAGGTTGCCATTACATTCGCACCTCCACTAATACCAATAAACAAACCATAGTTTTTAGCTAGGTGTTTAGTAATACTTTTCGCACATTCGGTCTTGATGACTCGTATATCATCAACTAAATCTAAATCGACTAAGAACTTACTACCATCACCAATACCTTGTATCCCATGTAATCCAACTTCCCCTCCACTCATTACTGGAGATTCTGCAGGTTCTACAGCTACAATTTTTATATCTTCCCATTTTTCTTTTAAGAATTTACGTATACCCATAAGTGTACCTCCTGTACCAGTTCCGGCAACAAAAACTGCAGGAGAATCATTTCTCCTATAACTTCCCCTCTCTTTAGGTAAAGACCAATCCTCATAGATTTCTGGTCCAGTAGTTTGATAATGGGCCTCAATGTTTAAGGGATTATGAAATTGATTACAATTAAACCAACCATTTCGTTTACAAAGATTATCTCTAAGTTCGATAGCCCCATCAAAATCCCCTTCATCGACTTCTATTAATGACGCACCATAATACTTAAACATTTTTTTACGTTCCTCGGACATATTTGATGGCATAATAATTACCATTTTATAACCTCTTTCTGACGCTAACATAGCAAACGCAATACCACTATTACCACTAGTGGCTTCACATATCGTACTGTTTTTTTGGATAACACCTTTTTCTTGAGCATCATTAAGTATAAAAGATGCCATACGGTCTTTTACAGAGCCAGAAGGGTTCATAAATTCAGCTTTACCCCAAACGGTAAGGTTACCTAAAGTAATAGGGATTAACGGTGTTTTACCAATGTGGTCAGATAATTTCATATTCATATGTTAAGAATATAAAAAATATTTGATAATGGGAATTAAATAATTACTCTACTTTTTAAGTTATCTGGTAAACCCTGATTGGCAACAATAAATCTTAATTCCTGGTCATAGGTCATAACTCTTTGGTTAGAGGTTAGTCTTAGATCAATATAATAAGTGTTTGGTATTAACCATGACGTATCAATAATAAAATAATTACGAGTAGGGGTTCTATTAACATCAGTATAGTCAATAACCGTGTATTCACTAGTACCATCTTTAATATAAAGTCTATATTTTAACGAATCGATAATCTGAGTTTGGTTTACTGTGTATGGTACTCTGGCACTAACCAATACTTTTCTTAAGTCTCCTCTTTTGATTTTTTCATCATTTTTAATACCAGAAACTGAAAGTCCATAAGAACGTGGTAAATCAGTATCCGTACCAATATTATAATATTCACTTTGTTCTCTAATAGTTACATAATTTGTTACATTGTCGAGATTTTGAGTTACTCCATTTTGTGTAATTGACATCCCAGACCAGACATCACTATATTGGACTAACGGACAAGCACATGTTGATGGGACCGTATAGTCAATACAATATATACCAGTGTTAACATGTTGTACACTAGTAGAGGGAGTGTATAATGAAGCATTTTGATGGTCAGTATTCACAGAAATAAATCTTTGATACACATCCCCATCTGAATCATACACAACCGCACCCGGTAAGGTGTCCAAATTTGTTGGTTGACTACCCACATTTACATACAAACACACTCTGTTTTGTTTACCCATATAGAATTTTTCTCTATCATCTATTATGGTGTCAAAATGAGTCGTCTCAATGTAGGGTTCGAAAAAGGTATTTGTGTTCTGGTTAAAAAATCCAACATATCTTTTTTCGTCGGTTGTGATTACCTCGTAAAAAGGATTAAAGGCCAATCCCAATCCATAATTCTTAACTCCAGTTAAAAACTCTGCTGGGTCAGCACAATCTACAGTACCATAACATCCTTGTACAGAATCTGTAACTAAACCTCCCGTGGGAGTTGTTGACCCATTAAGTGCCGTAGTTGTACCAGTCAACATATCATTTATTACATCTGTTATGTCCATATCAACATCTTCGTTACCTCTTATAAAATGTTGAGTTGCGACCATGGTTGTTGCAGTTGTATTAGTTATTGCTGTGTATGGAAAAAGAGCATATCTTGAGTAATTGGAAGATGTTAGGGCACTACCTCCATCGTATATCCCACAAGTAGGTATACCTACATTAGTATTCGTACCTCCACTCCAAACCCTGTTAGTTTTACCAAAACACCAATTACTAACTCCTTTAGTGTCAAATTTAACACCAGCATCCCAATCTTGTCCCATTTTGAAAGCGATTAAATCGAAAGAGTTTGCACGAGTAGCTGAATTAAATAGGGTATCTTTTCCTAATAATGCATCATTATTAAAAATAGTATTAGTCATTTTTAATTTATGGACCGCTTTATGTTGTAACCCACTAGTTGCACTAAAACCACTAAGTGTTATTCTTTTATCTAAAATTCTTTTTTCTATTCCAGATAGGTCAAATTTGAAAATATTTCTACTGAAGTTTGTTTGTTCCACTGTGGTTCCGGTTCCAGCCCCATAAAATAGTTCTGTTACAGGATTAAGAGCAAAATTAGATATCGATTCTGTTGATCCAGTCGAGAATCCTTTCACTATCGTGTTACTCTCGGTAAAATATGTTCTATATACTCCCATGATTTCTTTTACTATAAATACCTAATTAATTCTAATGTTTTGACTTTTTAAGTTCTCTAGGTTATATGATTGTATTTTTTTTAGACTACCCGTACCTGAAATTGGTTTTCCTTCACCATCTCTATGTTCATGATTGGTTATGTAATCCTTAATTAGAGTTAAAAAATTAACTAATCTATTCCCGTAAATAATCGGTTCGGTCCTATTATCTAGAAAAGACTGTAGTGCATTGTTTGGGGAACCTCCTTCGATTCCCACATTTAATCCATGGTAACTTAAATTATCAAATGATACCGCAGGAGTTCCTTCATAAGAAATAAGATGTATTTTTGTTGCAATAACAGTAGCACTACTAGTATCGGGGTCTACCGACTTTAATTGTATACGTGGTTGTTGAGAGGTATTTAATGCTAATGGGTCATACCATTGCTGCATCCCCGCCCTTAAATTAACTTCTCGTTTATTTAATATAATATCCGAATTATCTCTACCTTGTACCGCAACATCTTGTACTTGTGGATAAAGACCTTTGGCTAAAGTAATAGTATCAGGGGCCTTTTCAGGATTTCCATAACCAACATCTGAACCAACAATTAAGGAATTCATTTTTGTATCTTTACTTAAGTACTGAGGTTGTCCAATAACGGGACCTACGTAAGCTCTATTGATGTCCGTTTTATTTTTATCAGTGGTGTACATAATGATACGAACAGCTTCACCAACTTTAGGAACAACATTAAAAAATTTAGGCATTAAGGGATAACACCAAGGTAAATCACTATCATATTCATAATCTTTATCATCAGGTATTATACGTGCTTTAATTCTACCAGCCATTGCAGTATCTTCAACAGATATAACTGTAGCATAATAAAAAATATGATCTCTTGAAAAATCTATTTTTAGTCCTCGTCTTGTAAATCCCATATCTAGTTAATTTTATACCTACCCTTCAGTTCAGTAATTATTTTTTTATAGTCTTTTTCTATCACATCCAACTTCTCAACTAAAAAAAGAATCTCATTTTTTATATTACCGTGTTTATCACTTAATTCCTTTAGTGAAACACTTAACTTTTTATTACTTTTATTTTCAATATCCATTTTCTTTATGTTATACTGATGCGGTAGAAGCAAAACCAGGTGCCATTGTTGCACCAAACACTTGTACAGGCCCACCCCCGTTAGCACCAGTTGCTGTTATAGAAATACCAGGGGGTATCCCCACATCTACTCTTAAGTTCCTTGTTATCTCTCCTACTGTCTCCTCAGCAGTTATTCTTATCATTTGTTCTCTAACAGACATTGACCCGTCCGCTCTAGGTCCTAACTTTGCCCCAGTCTCCTCTAATCTACCCATTATATTTCCGGCTAATCTTCTAGCACTAAGACCACCACGTTGTTTTCCTAATAAGGTAACAGGAGGAGGTATAGGAGGTGTAGGTATAGAGTCAAGGTCACATAAGAATAATAAAGCCTCTAGAACACTTAAAGCAACCCCAAAGTTTATTCCCTCATCCTCATATTCTCTATCTCCTGGTCTAATAGTATTATTTGTCCTAATCCCTAATTCTGAGGGTTTATATGTCATTCCACATCCCATTATAATATTCTTTTAGTTGTTTTTGAGACAGCCTTACCGAATCTACCCATAGTTGCCTTTATTGATTGTACCCAAATATCCAATTTTTCTTTTAATATCCCAAGTGCGATATCTGCCATTAGTCGTTGAATAAAGTAACTTAAGTGCTCAAAAAAGTTTTTTACAATAAGTTCGTATAGTATTTTAACTATCTCTCTAATGGTTCCACGTAAATCAGCAAATATCTCTAATCTTTCGGGACCGATATCTATTTTCTTAGGTTTTCCGTTTCCTTGGTCCTCTAATTCACTATCATCAACCAAAGCATACCCAACTAATATTAACATCACTAATGTTTGTGGACTTAAAGCTTGTTTAAGGAAAACATTCTTTAAGTGATCTAATAACATTTTTATAATATCATCCTTAATTGTTTGATCATCAGAGTCGGCAACAATTGTAGAAGCCGTAAAAATTTGTCCACCTATCATTAAATTAGCAATTCCATCTACTAAATTTTTGGTGGCTTGTCTTTTGGCGGTCTTAGAAATAAATAACTCAGTTGAGACCTCCTCTTTATATCGATCAAGTAAATTAGTTACTTCTTCAGCACTTATTTCAGTTACCAAAGTTCCACAACCCAAATCAAACGAGACTCTTCCTGAGGATCTATTACTTGCGTTAAATCTAAATAATTCTAATTCATCTCTACTAAATTTGAAAAACTCTGTATTTTCATTGACTATTTCTCCACAATCGGTATCGGCCATCTTATTTATGGTTCCGTCTATCTGTTGCATTTCAAATACGTCTTGGTAGGACTTTCCTGATTTCTTGTCCCATATACCAGTAAGTAAGTTAACAATCGCTGCAACAATTGCATCAATAGGGAATAAAACTAAACCATCAAAGTAATCATCAATAAAGTTTTCTACAGTTTTATTAGTATAATCAACACCAATTTCAAAAATGAACCCACTACCTGTGTAGGTAACATTCATTATTTGGTTACCATTGTACTCCATCGGAATTGCATTATTTAACATATCCACAGCTTCCATAATTTTTCGATTAAAATCATCGACATCACCAAGAATATTCCCAGCGTAATCTCCCGCAACCCCACCAGTACCCTGTATAGTCTTCAATAAATCAAATATATCAATATTAACAAAATTAATTTCTAGACCACCACCACCTAACCAAGCAGGGAATCCTGAATTAAGAACTGCCTCTCCACATTTTGCTTTTAGAGAATCTCGTAGTTGAATTCTAACCTTAGTATCGATCTCCTGTAATTGAGATCCTAGTAGGTTATATAATAGGTCTTCTAAAGATTTACCTCCGGCCAACATGGAAAGAATATCCATTAAGAATGGAATTAAGTCTTTTTTTCTAGTACCAAACCCATCAACTCCTAATTGACCAGCCAAATCTAATGGTTGGGTATTATTAATCACCTGTAGTACATTAAGTACTTTTTTTAGGGTGCCTTTTTTCTCTTGAGTTCCAGCCATTATAAAGTTATATATCGAATTTTATACCATCCCCACTTTCTTCTTCCTGGGATTTGTTGATCATATCTTCTATTAATTGTTTATCTTCATCAGTAATTGAAAGGGGATTTGATTCAGAAGTTGTATCACTTTTCACTAAACTTATTTGTAGTTTAACGATATCTAATTTTTTAGAGATACATGAGTCTACAATCCTAAGAAGTTCATTGTTAACTTTTCCTACTTGTTGTATATCAGTGTTATCACTAACATCTCTTAATTGTTTGTTTAGCATGTGAATCGCTTTCGATCTATTTTCACAAGTTTCATTATAACTTTCTTGTAAAAGTTGTTCAATACTATCCTTATCTAATAAAACATTCTTTCTTTTTGGTCGTGGCATATCATTTCTTTTACTATAAATATTCTGAACTGAACTTATCTCGTATTGATTTGTATATCCTTTTATATCTTCTCATACCATTTCTAATTTCTTTTGTAGTGAGAGAGGTCATTTCACGAATATTATGTAATACTAAATTTTTATTAAATTTATTATTTCCATTATTATCGCTAAATATAATTTCCCAGTTTTCGAACATATAAACTAAGGATTCACCAACAGAACGCTCATTATCGGTAAGTTTTGGGTGTTTAAGCTCCTCTGATATTTCATCTATGATATTTAACATTAACTTTTTTAAGGCGTCCTCCTTTCCAACAGAATCATCACCCTGATACTCAACCATGTCGTCTCTCTCTTCTAAGTCGGACGCATAATCCTCATAAGATAACAGAGTCTTAGTTTTTTTACTATCCTTAATTAACTGACCTAGTAGGTAGTTTTTACATATAGTACCAAAATATGAATAAGCCTTTTTCCCTTTTTCTGGTTTGAACTTATCACATTTGGTTATCAAGAAAGACAAGGTGTCATTATGTGTATTAATAAAGGACATATCATCTCGATAAAGTTTATATTTCCTTATAATACTTTCTACCATTTTATTTAGAGGTGCTCGCAAGTGATCATTATAAGCCTTATGTTTTTCAGTATAGGTACTTGCTGTTAGAAAAACCCTAACCGCAGCTTCCTGTTCCTGACCAAAATAAGGTTTTTTCTTACTTCTTGGCATCCTACAATTCTTTTACCTCAACTTCCCTATCTTCAATAAAGAAATATTCTTTTTTGGCAGTTTCTAACCAGAAAGGACCGGCGTCTTTACCAATTAAATGGGCGGGATGATTCTTATAATTAAAAAATAGAGAACCTACTCTCATATTTACATGTTTATACCCAACTTTCGGTATTGTCATAATTCTAGCGTCCATAAAAACAGATCTCAATAAAAACTCATAAACAAAGGTTAATTTAATATTATTTTTTAGACCTCCTATCTCCTTAAATAAATCAACCCTCATCACCATCCCATCAATATTAAAATTAGGGTAGTTTAGTAATGAATCTAAATCAAGAACACCAATCTCTTCTGAAAAATTCAATGCCCAAACAGGTTCATTTGTCCACCCAATGAATTTATTTTTAGAATCAACATTAGTTATTAAAGGTAAGAAAATATCCACGTCTTCATAGAAGTTCATATAATCTTTAGATTTTCTTATCCATAAATTAGATAATTCATCATCCACCTCTAAAATACAGAAGAATTCGGTACCACAGTTATCCACCGCAAAATTCATTTGTGATGCAAAATTATAAGATCCAGTGGTGTTAACCAGGATACTATAATCTAAATCCCCAAAATCTAATTCTTTTAATTCGGATTCTAATTCAGGAGTACAAACTACTACAAGTTTTTCGGCTTGTGTTTGTTGATCTTTTACACTATCTAAAGCGGTATTCAAAAGTTCCAACTCTTTATTTTCGTTGGTGTGTATTGGTATTATAATTGTAATATCTTTCATTTTTAACTCATTTTAATTTTAGTTTTGTTATTGTTTTCTGATTTTTGCTCCAATTCATTTTGTTCTTGATTTTGTAGAGCTAAAACTAACTCTGATACTCTTTCTTCAAATAGTTCATTATAGAAAGCTGCCACTTCCTCTGCCTCTTTTGATTCAGTGAATGTTGAGGACGTCTTTTCCATTTCTTCATATAATTCTTGTGGAACAGAATCCTCCAACCAATTTTTCATCACACTTGCTGCGGTATCGACTAAGGTTAATTTATTATTAGTCCAAATTCCATTGTTCTCTGTTAACCAATTAGGTGTTAGGTCTGGAACTAAACCAACAACTGGAGTTCCAGATTTCATAGATTCGATAGGAAAAGTACCAAACCCAGCAATAGGGTCTATCCAAACTGAAAGTGCACATTCCCGTAAGGCTTCAGCAAACTCTGGTCTAGTCAAACCTCTCATATCTCTAAAAGTAATCCATTTTAGAAATGGGTGTTTAATGTAAAAACTTTTAATAAAATTAGCAGTTTCTCTAGACTCACGACAATGTATTGCGATAAAAGGTTTTTTTGGTTCTTTATTTTTTACGAAATAGTTAGGTATTGTAGGACTGACGATTGAGGTTTTAATATTTGGGAACAATGAGTTAACATAATTTTCTTGAGATTTAGTTGTTGTAAGACATCTCCTTACTCCAAACTGTCCCCAAGTTACTCCCGGTTTCATTAGTTCAAATATATAGTCGTAAGCTTGAACAAACATAATCTTTTCACAATTCGCATCTTTTAATTGGTCTAAAACACCGCCATAAATTTCTGGTAGAATTAAAAAATCTTGTGGTCCTATTAAGGCTCCTTCAGTACCTTCTCCACTAACAGATTCGTGAGGGATTTCTTGATATCCGTCTCCTAACCAGGTTGGTATTGTATAGTCATTTTTTTCTGTTAGAATTATTGCGTTATATCCTAATTCACGTAAAATTTTAACGTGTTCATAAATAGTTGATACGGCAGCCATTGCCGATCCTTTAGAATCCATACAGAAAAAATAGACTTTATTCGTTTTGGTTTCTAGGGTTTTAATTGCGGTTTGTACTTTTTGTATTATCTCACTCATTTTAATTTAATTCTTTATGTTCTACCGTTTTGGTATTAATTATTTTATCAATATAACCTTCTTCAAATAAATCTACAGTGTTGTCTATATTATAATCAGAGTTAATATTTTTATTATAAAGTCGGTTAATCTTTATGGACTTCTTATTTATTGGTTTGTTTTGTAGAGCCTTTGGGAAAGTGGTGACTAAAATATCACAGTGGTCCCACATCTCTTCGTAACTACTAACAAATTTTATTTCTTTTGCCATGCAACCCGTTTTTGAAAGGAAGAATAATGTAGAAGGGATCGCCCTACCACACTCCCTAGATAATAAAACTATCTCATTCTTATCAAGGTTTTCTCGAATAAAGTTATTTAGTTTAGTCACCACTTGGTCCTCAATCTCATTAGAGTAACCAAATATTTCTAGAGAACAGTCCTCATATAATAATTTATCCAAACTATCCTCTTTATTAAACTCAAAATACTTTTCTAAGTTATAATCTTTAATATCCTCAACTAAAACTTCCTTATCGAAGTACTTCTCAAATGTTTTTGTTAATTTACCAAGTAAATTTCTTAAAACGCCATCTATATTTATTCCTATTCTCATTATAATGAAATTTATTTCTAATCTTGTTAAAGTAAAGTTAATTACATTCCATTTAATAACTCAAAAACCGCATCTATTGCTTCGTGACGATGGTTATCAGTTAATAATGACTTATATACGAATTTTGACGTAGATATTTTTGGTACTTCGTGTATTGCAGAGTAGTTCTTATCCTTAAGATCTATCTGTTGGTTATCTCCGGTA
>TARA_R110001583_G_scaffold72596_3_pt1 | contig 10207 bp, 6 predicted proteins | sample TARA_R110001583 | Tara Oceans TARA_R110001583 (sample SAMEA4398432) | marine metagenome | biome: Polar Biome; feature: [MES] marine water layer (ENVO:01000295) within the mesopelagic zone...; material: water (ENVO:00002006), including particulate matter (ENVO:01000060) such as...... | reverse complement strand
AACCCAACCCACCAGTAACAAGCACTTTCATAATAAACGACCCCTATCTGAATTTAAAATGTGTATTTAATTGCGATAAATAATAGCAACGAATGAATTTGAAAGACGTGATCTAACACATGAAGTGTAAACGTTTACACTAAAATTGTAAATAAGCACAGCGAGAGTAAATAATAAGCTTTAATTGCCAGAAGAGAGTACAAATTGGATATTTATAATCAAGTTTGTCGTTTTGATCTTGTGTAATGGCATTCAAGAAATATAGATAACAGGCTGAGATAATTAAGTTATCAATTGTATGATAGCTAAACTCGCCTAAAGAAAAGTAACACCATCAATTTAGCCCACTCCCAAAATAACTATTTACTATTCAATAGAAGCAACTCCGACTGGGCTTGTTCAACACCCTAAATAGGTGTCAGCTACGCGACACCTATTATTGTTTGTTATACGCCTAATGAAGTTTGCTAAAACCAATTGACAGGTATTATCTCTTTCGTTTTTTATTGGGGAAAAGCCTTATAGTAAACTCTTCTACTACACTTTCAGTTCTAATAAAGTCTCGAATTTTTTCACGAGTCGTTATACCCGATTCTGATATTATACTTTCGAGATGACTGGCGGCATCTTCTATTTGAGCTGAAAACATATCATTATCAATTAAAATTGCGATGATTGCATTTGTTACTTTTTTCTGTGATTTTGGCGACGCATCTAATAAATCTGGAGTTTTCCAATGCTTCTTAACTAAAGCATATAAAGCATAGAAACGGAAAATAACTCGACTCCGATCAACCTTTCCTGAACGTACCAAGTAATCAAATTTATACAATGCTAACGCAGCTACATGGTAAAGCTCAACGTTATGGTTTTCAGAAAAAATACGCCCAGCAAATTCTTTTCGTATTCCTCTATGATCTCGTGCAGCACGATGTGGTTGGTAAAAAAACATAGCAGCCGCAACTTTCATTAGATCTGATGGACGATGAATTCTAGTTCGTTCAATCCCAATATCTCGATACTGATTGTCTCGCCTTTCAATATATATACGAGCATCATTGCTTTGGGAAGCACAATACTCTTCTAGGTCTTTCATAAACGGGCGCAATGCCCAAAACTGATCTTCTCTAACTTCATTTTGTCGGTTTGTGCCAATAATTACACTAGAAACAAATTCAGTATCACTACAACCGATTAAGCGTAATGGAACGGATATATTCTCGACATGGTCTCTAACATGAGCCAAAATATTTGTAGTTTGACACCCATTTACGATTTGATAATCTTCAAGGTTAAAGGTATCTCCCTTGCGCTCAATATTTTTCGAAACAACAGTAATTCCGTTATTTTTAAAAACAAAAGAAGAATTATCACCTGATTCTAGCTCCGATATAATAGACTTATTTATTTCAGACTCTGGATTAAAGTCTCTCACATTGTCATAGAATAGAGATCTGTTTATATGCCTTATTCCATCCTGGTCAGGTTCTCCAAATGCAATTGCTAAAATCTCTGCTGCAGGGACATATCCAATATAAGCTTCTTCTACTTTCTCATGGCTTGGCATCGTAACCGCCTTTTGAAAGTTCAACTTTGCTGACGATGAATTTGTTGCTGCGCGAAAGCCATTTTGAATTATTTTGGCGCCAACGCATTCAATATGTATGTCATTAAATATATTTAATTCGGCTAAACGTGTTTTATTCGTTGAAATCAATTGCCCTATTAGTCCTGAAACTTCACCAGAACCAGTTGTACAGTAGTAACACCTCAATGAAGGGCTTATCTTAGCGGCTGTTGAATAGATAGCATCTTTTACTTCTACTAGACTATCTATTTGCTCCCCAGTAACTAATGATTGCTCCGTAAAAAAATCATAAACAGCATCAAGAAATTTTGAGATGTTACCATAATCAAGTTTGTCGGATGTTTTCGATTGAAAGAAATGAAAGTCTGAAGAATGATTTTTTCCTAAAGACAAGATTTCAACCGCTTCATCAATGTCTGTACAAAGTGCCCCCTGAATGGAAATAGCGATTCCGTCAATGCCAAACTCATCTCCTTTAAGATGAGCCCTAAATGGATCTATATTCTCTCCGAGTGTCCCATTTTCTACTGAAAATATTGACATAACTTCAAATAAATCTGACTCATCCATAGTTTCATTGGGATTCATTTCTTTAAAAGTTTTAAGCTGTGCTTTAACAATTGGATTCATTGCCATTTATTTTCCCTTAATTTTATTTTCCAGACCCCAATTCGGATACAACTGGATTTAGTGCAATGCCGTATAACAACTATTTATGAGACAGAATTTACTTGTATTTCCAATAGATACATATAACGGTCTAATTTATTTAAATTTGATGTAACACTATCAAGTTTAAATAACTAATCAAACTCTTAAGAATAAAAATAAAACCTTAATCATGCTGATAGATATAAAAAACCTTATTAACAACAAAAATACCCAATAATGTTGTCTGTGTTTAAACATGGAAAAATTAAAATTCCTAAATCGTTTCGTGTCCCTTTGAGCCCTAAATATCTAACGAGTAAAAGTCTATCAAAGGGGTTATGATGGTTATACCAAACGAACTAAAAGGTGATCATTCTTGCTGGTTAAAATGATGACTAACTGCGTTATGAGTTTTGAAGTGAGAACAACTATCTCCTGCAACTCACGCATTGTTAATCACCATTTTCCCTACGCAACCTCTGATCACTTTATTAATTCAATTGGTATTACTACGTTGGCACAATATTATATTATTAATACAAAGCGAGGTTTTATGAATATGATAAAAAAAGCGTGGAAACACTATTGTGACTGGTTAGATGAAATGGGGTTAACCCCAGAAAATAAACGTTGCTGTGTACCACTTGATGAACGCGCGCAAAAAGCGATTCGTGCCGAGCAACAATCTGACACGTCAGCAGAGAATAAAAAAGCAGATAAGTGACAATATCCTCTGAAGCACTTAGTACCAAAGTCTAACTTATAACTAAGATGTGCGTTACATTAAAGTAACCTAAGGATTGGAATTCTGTTAATATTTCGCCTCAAAACTCGAAGTGTTTTCTAATGATGATTAAGATGAGTTAACGCGACAATAACAATGAGATGTAAGGATATAAAAATGGGCTACAGTGACTTCGCAAATATTTTTTCAGAAAAGACGACTTATAAACCAGTTGAAACATTCGGCGCTGAGCATCGCATCGATTTAGCTGAACTTAAAGCGACAACAACAGCAGTCTTTAAAGAAAGTGGCAAGCTACCCGCTATCAAACATGTTAATGCTTTCTTCGGTTTGGGTCGCCCTCTTCCATTGTTATCAACAAAAAGTTACGTTGAGCAAATCGAGTTATCTATTAGCAATGAGCAAGCAGAGTAACCTTGTTCTATGGTTTGTACCTCTGGCAAATTAGAAAGCAAAACCTATTGTGTCTAAAATGAATTTGAATGGATTAAACTATATCCTTCAGCGACATTAATACTGATAGATAACGATAAATGGATTCTTATTGAGTGAGAATTCAATGTCATCAACCAAATGTTATCAACCAGATGCTCTTTAAATACGGGGTTTATGTAAACGAAGTAATTACAAGCTTGATAATTGTTTTTCTTTTGCGATAAGTGCCACCACGCCAGTATATAAATCCTGTACACATTGCACTTCCGTTACCCCTAAACGTCTACTATTACTAACGTCATAAATATCACCTTCGCTTTCAGAGTGCTCGCCGTGTAAACCTCGAATCTGTAAATGATGCTGTTGTGTTATAGCATTGAACTCTGCGCGATGTTTGCCTAAATAAGGTAATTTAATATGTACACTTGCACGCATAGCGGTGCCTAAATTAGTTGGGCAGCTGCTAATAAAACCAAGCCGAGGACTAAAAAGAAAACTTAAATGTTTTTCAAGCTGCGCTAAGGCTAAAGTCAGTCGATGAAATACTTGTTTAATATCACCACCTGGTTGCATCGAAATAATACGTAGCTGATCTTCTTCATTCACCCAAACTAAAAACGTTTTTTGATCGTTATGATAAATGCCTCTGCCACTTGGCCAATCACGATTTAACCCCGCAGCTTCAAGGTATTGATCGCCCGCTTTAAATAAAAAATGATCATTGATCAATCGTTCTTGAACCGATGGTGCCATTCCTTGTATACGGTAGTAGTCGCCAGAGAGCGATCCTGTCAGTTGCGTTAATGCCTTAACAACCCTATTTTCAACCTCATCACGTTGCTCTTTTGATATCGCAGTTCCCAAAGGCATATCCGCTAAATTTCGTCCGACCCGAATTCTGGTTGAAACAATATACTCGTTGTTAGGATCGGGGTTAATAGCATTAACTTGTTCTGGATTAAGGTTGGTTGAGTGTAAGGCACTGCTTTCTGTGCCGTGATAATCGCGAATAATCGGGTCAAATAATGGCGCGAAACAAGTGTAAGATGCTAAATCACCCGCATACACACCAATATTACTATCGGGATTTTGTAATCCCGAATTGATAGCATTGTGCAAACTAAAACCATTTACTGAGATAATATTTTCTAATTGTGAAAAGACATCTTTAGTTAAATATTTTGCCATTAACGACTGATGTTTATCAGTAAAGTGTGGGTATTGCATAAAATCCTACTCTCATTTATTTTTTAAAAAATATAGGTGACGCTTCTGTAGTATAAAATATTTTTACTGATAAAACTTAAGTGAAATAGCTTTAGCCAGCAAGCATGGTCACCTTTTTAATTATTTAATGATAGAACCAATAGCTTTCAAACCTCCCTCTATCATCTCATCCTAAAGTATGAGTTTTTTCATCCTGATGGCGCATAGTCTTCAGCACCTCAATAGCACTATTATACCCATTACCAATCAGATGCTTTGCTCAGTCGTTAGATCGGACAGCAAGCTGTCAATGGTAACGGGTATATAACCCTCGTAAAATATTTTGATTCAAATTCTAGGTTAGAGATCTATCTCGCTGGATAAAACATGCCAACAGGTAAATCTGACCATCGACTAAAAGAGGTTAATTATGATTTATGCAAATCCAGGTAGCAAAGACTCTCTCCTTACATTTAAAACAAGATATGAAAATTTTATTGGTGGCCAATGGGTCGCGCCAGTAAAAGGCCAATACTTTGATAACACTACACCAGTAACAGGCGAGATCATTTGTCAGATTCCACGCTCAACGGCGGAAGATATCGAATTAGCAGTCGATGCAGCGCATGCAGCTAAAGATGCTTGGGGAAAAACCTCTGTACAAGATCGTTCAAATGTTTTACTTAAAATAGCAGATCGTATTGATGCCAATCTTGAGTTGCTTGCTGTCGCTGATACTTGGGACAATGGTAAACCTGTACGTGAAACCTTAGCTGCAGATGTTCCTTTGAGTTCAGATCACTTCCGTTATTACGCAGGTTGTATTCGTGCTCAAGAAGGTGCGCTTTCACAAATTGATAACGATACCGTTGCTTATCATTTTCATGAACCACTGGGTGTCGTCGGACAGATCATTCCTTGGAACTTTCCATTATTAATGGCGGCTTGGAAACTCGCTCCCGCTCTCGCATCAGGTAACTGCGTTATATTAAAACCCGCAGAGCAAACCCCTGTCAGCATTTTGATCATGATGGAATTAATTAGTGACTTGCTACCAGCGGGTGTACTTAACATCGTCAATGGTTACGGTAAAGAAGCGGGTGAAGCATTAGCGACCAGTAAACGTATTGCTAAAATTGCCTTCACAGGTTCAACACCAGTCGGACAACATATCTTAAAATGTGCGGCTGATAATTTGATCCCTTCTACCGTTGAACTAGGTGGTAAATCACCGAATCTCTTTTTTAGCGATATTACCCAACATGAAGATGATTATCTTGATAAATGTGCAGAAGGATTTGTATTGGGCTTTTTCAATCAAGGCGAAGTCTGTACTTGCCCATCTCGCGCATTGATTCAAGAAGATATCTTTGATGAGTTTATGGAAAAAGTGATTGAGAAAGCTAAAAACATTGTTCGCGGAAATCCACTTGATACAGCGACGATGGTTGGCGCTCAAGCATCAGAGCAACAATTTAATAAGATCATGAGTTACCTTGATATCGGTGTTGCTGAAGGTGCAAAAGTATTAACCGGTGGCGGTAAAGAAATCCTAGGAGATGGATTAGACAATGGTTTTTATGTGCAACCCACTATTATGCAAGGTGATAACTCAATGAGGATTTTCCAAGAAGAGATTTTTGGTCCCGTCATTGCTGTGACAACCTTTAAAGATGAAGCCGAAGCATTAACACTGGCAAATGATAGCGCTTATGGTTTAGGTGCTGGTGTTTGGACTCGCGATGCTAACATTGCTTATCGTATGGGCCGTGGTATTGAGGCTGGTCGTGTATGGACAAACTGTTACCATTTATACCCAGCGCATGCGGCTTTTGGAGGATATAAAGCATCGGGAATCGGCCGTGAAACACATAAAATGATGTTAGGTCACTACCAACAAACTAAAAACCTGTTAGTGAGTTACAGTACTTCGCCACTTGGTTTCTTTTAAATAATTATTTATGATGAAGTGCCCTTGGTGCTTCATCTTTTACCTTAATCTGGTCAAAATTCCTCTTCTACCTCGTTTTATCTTGAATACATTTGTTATTATTTTTTAAACCTACTTTCTCCATCATTTCGGAACCAGCATGACTGACATTAAAACCATCACAGCATATAGCCGTTTAAATGATGCTCAACAGGCCTGCGAACATATCCACCAGCAATTCATTAATGTGGATACAAACCAAGTTCATGCTGATATTGATTTTATTCTATTTTACTGTTCGACCACCTATTGCTTACCCGATGTTGCTTTATCAATGCGCCATTTATTCAAAGATATCAAAGTGATTGGCTGTACCACGGCAGGCGAAATAACGCATGCAGGTAACATAGAACACTCAATGCTAGCCATTGCTTTCTCTTCTCGCTACTTTTCTATTAACGCAGAATTGATAGAGTCTATGATCGATTTTGATTTATTGGATGCACAAAAAACCATTAATAGATTAAGCGATCAGTGTGAGTCTAAAAGCTTACCTAGCACGAACAGCTTATCGAGTACTAAAAATAAGGCATTCCTTTTAACTTTATTAGATGGTTTATCTTTCGAAGAAGAGCATTTTTTAGCAGCCTTAAATTCAGCGGCAGCTGGTATACCTCATTTTGGAGGAACCGCGGGCAGTGACGATAATATCAATAATACCCATGTCTATTATGATGGCCATTTTTTCCAACAAGCAGCCGTCGTCACCATGGTGAGTACCGCTTGTCATTTTGAAGTCTTTAATTGCCAGCATATAAAATACCCCACAGAAAAACTCGTCGTCACCGCTGTAGATGCACATAGCCGCACCGTCTATGAATTAAATGCAGAGCCAGCGGCAGTCGAGTATGCGCGTTTGTTAAATCTTGATGTCAAAGACCTTTGCCCTACGGTATTTGCCCTTCACCCACTGGCGGTAAAAGTAGGCGGACAATATTATATTCGTTCAATCCAAAAAGTGAATGAAGAAGATTTAAGCTTAACGTTTTACTGCGCGGTTGATTTAGGCATTGTTCTCAGCGCAGTTAAAACAGAGGATATATTGCATTCTTTATCGGAAAAGTTAGAGGATATTTCGCAACGATACGGAAAACCAGAATTAGTGTTAGCCTGTGACTGTGTCTTAAGACGCTTAGAAATAGAACACAAAAACTTACACAATGAAGCGCAAGTATTAAACAGCAAGTATCATATAACGGGTTTTAATACCTATGGTGAACACATTAATGGCATTCACCTCAATCAAACCTTTACCGGTGTTTACATCGCAGGAGAATTGGATGAGTGAAAAAGTCAGCGCTGAAGAAATTAGATTGCTGGTAGAAGAAAACAAGCAACTTAAACATCACAATGCAAAACTCTTAAAAATCAATCAAGCACTGATGCAACGTGTAGAAGAAGGCGGTAATCAATCTGCTCCTTATGCCACCTTTGAGCATTCAATACATTTGGCGGAACAAGTTAGGGAAAAAACACAAAAGTTAAACCAAGCACTCTCTGAATTAGAGCGTAAAAATCATCAATTGAAAGTTGCCAATAAACAAGCCAACCTGTTTAAACAACGTTTTACCGATGCGATTGAGAGTATTTCAGATGCCTTCGTGTTATTAGATAGCAACGCAGAAATCACCTTACAAAACAGCCACTTTTCGGCCTTTTTAGATTCTTCAAATTTACCCTTAGAAACCGTACTCAATCCGGTTGCACTCAGCAAAGGCAAAAATAAGGCAGAACAAAATAATCATCCACTCATAAAGCCTGTTTATCAGTTGAGTGACGGTCGCTGGTTTCAACTTAATGAACGTCACACCAGTGAAGGTGGACGCGTATTACTGTATACCGATATTAGTGCATTAAAAGCGGCAGAAGCATTACGTTATGATAAAGCAATGGCTCAAAAATCATTACAGTTACAAGATGTAATGGATAATTTATCACAGGGCGTGGTGTTATTTAGTAATCAACAACACATTGAAGTTTGGAACAATCGTTTTACACAGCTCAGTAAATTATCGGCCTTACAGTTACAAAACAGCCCTTCTTTGCCTGATTTACAAAAACTAACAGAATTAGATTTGCACACCCAATCTGTTGATGGTGAAGATCATCATATGCAAACCTTATCGGATGGTACGGTATTAGAAGTGCGAGTGCATTTGCTCAAAGACGGTAAAATGATTAAAACCTATACCGATATTACTGAACGCCATCGTTACGCACAATCCTTGCAAGATAATGAACGTCGGCTGCGCCTTATTACCGATAATGTCCCAGCGATGATCGCTTATATTAATGCTGATTTACAATTTGAATTTAAAAATCAAGTGTATATAGACTGGTATGGCGCCTCAGCTGAAGGTGAGCTGATCAGTCGTTTAGACAAAAGCGCTAATTACACACAAATTAAACCCTATGTGACTCGTGCCTTAAATGGTGAAAGTGTTATTTTTGAAAGCAAAGAAATCAGTAATACGGGTGAGCCGAGTTATCTACTTAAATCCTATGTGCCTAACCGCGATAATAGCAATAAGGTACTTGGTTTCTTTGTTTTAATCCGTGATATTACGCAACGTAGAAAAAATGCATTAGCGCTACAAAAAGCCCATGATCAACTAGAAATTAGAGTCACCGAACGCACCTCTCAATTGCAAAATTTGAATCAAAAACTGATCGATGAAATCGAAGAGCGACGTCAAGCACAGGCCAATTTACAAACGGCGACCAAACAAGCAGAACAAGCAAACTTATCAAAAACAAAATTCCTGGCAGCAGTGAGCCATGACTTACTACAACCCCTTAATGCGGCACAACTATTTACCAGCTCGATTGTCGAACACCCGCTGAGTGACAATTTAACTTCTTTAGTGAATTCAGTAAGTAACTCACTTGATGATTTAGAGAATTTAATTAGCACATTAGTGGATATTTCTAAATTAGATGCAGGCGTCGTTAAAGCGGATAAAAGTACCTTTAAACTGTCAGATTTATTAGACAACTTAAGTAATGAATACCAACAACAAAGCGCACTTTATGATGTGAAATTTCATTACGTGGCCTGTGATAGTGTCGTTCACAGTGACAGTATTTTATTAGCACGTATATTACGTAACTTTCTTTCTAATGCTTTTAGATATACCGATAAAGGCAAGGTGCTATTAGGTTGTCGACGTCATGGGGATAAGATCAGTATCGAAGTTTGGGATAATGGTTCAGGCATTGCACAGGATCAGCTAAGCGAAATATTTAAAGAGTTCAAACGGTTAAAGGCTTCACACAGTGCTTACACTAATGGCCTTGGTTTAGGGCTTGCCATCGTAGACAAAATATCAAAGGTACTTAAGCATCCTATTAATGTTGTCTCTACTCAGGGAAAAGGATCACTTTTTTCAGTCACCGTGCCACTCGCACATCAAGATCAACATCCTCAATTGAAGGCAACGATTAATCCGTTATTACTTAATAGCGAATTAGCACAATGTACTGTTTGGTTAGTTGATAATGACCGAAGTATTTGTCAAGCAATGCGCCAATTACTTGAAACCTGGGGATGTTCAATCAAAACGGCTGAGAGTCTAACCGAGCTAAAACAGCA
>TARA_R110001583_G_scaffold52393_3_pt1 | contig 10211 bp, 9 predicted proteins | sample TARA_R110001583 | Tara Oceans TARA_R110001583 (sample SAMEA4398432) | marine metagenome | biome: Polar Biome; feature: [MES] marine water layer (ENVO:01000295) within the mesopelagic zone...; material: water (ENVO:00002006), including particulate matter (ENVO:01000060) such as...... | reverse complement strand
TTATTAATGACACTTATATATGTCTGCTTTTTATATTGTAGTACGTTATTGAAAAGCCTGAAGCTGTTCGGCTAGATTATTATATGTAAAGAGATGCTTCTGATCTTTTTTACCAAAAAATTTATCAGGCAGGTTTAATAATACTTTAAAGATAAGCGTATGCTGAAGGTGTAGATAGGTTGAAGCGAGTTGTTATTAATTGACCAATATTTTTCCTGAAAATATTGGTTAGAATATGCGCATGATAAATTATTCTGCTTTAAATTTATCATGCGCATATTCTGTTCTAGTTACTTTTATTTACGATTTTTTCTTTGGCTCTTCTTGATCCAAAACTGCAATATTTTTATCTGAAATCAGTGGCCCAGTTTGGTGCTGTAAATCATTACCATTTTCACCGCTATCATAGTCGTTAATAAAACTGAGTAAGCAACTACTATAATTAGCTTCAGCTTTTGCGACATGTTGTCCATTTTCACTACGTATTAAAATAGTGTCACCAGCAGAAAAGTCGCCGTGAACTTCTAATATCTCATTACTAGTTAATTGTTCACTATTTTCATTAAAAGGGCGACCAAAACTCGATTCAATGACTAATTCACCCTGTGCTTTTGATGTGTGAGTCATCCAATGTAAGTTTTCTTGCATAGGTGAATCATAGGCGGTGAATACTGTACCTGGATTCACACCACTCATTAACTGTTCAAATGAATTTTCTTTAAAACCATTAATAATATAAGTTCTGATACCGTGAGATGTTGCTTTTTCTGCCGCTTCTATTTTAGTTTTCATGCCGCCAGTACCCACACCTTCAGCTTGTGCACCACCGGCCATCGCATATATTTCAGGCCCGATGTGACCCACTTCTTTAATCATTTTTGCATCATCATTGGTGTGTGGGTTTTTATCGTATAAGCCATCAACATCTGAGCAGATAATAAGTGCGTCGGAATCGGCAGCTGCCGCAACCATGGCAGAAAGGTTATCGTTATCGCCAACCTTTAATGCATCAGTTGTCACCGTATCGTTCTCATTAATGATAGGTAAAATATCATGATCAAGTAATGCAAATATCGTTTCACGAATACTGTCATATCGCTCTCTATCTTGTAGGTCGCCATGTGTTAATAAAATTTGTGCTGTAGGGAAATCAAAAAAACGATCCCAAGATGCCATCATTTCATTTTGGCCTGCCGCCGCCATTGCTTTTTTAATTGCGGTGGAAGGGTTTTCTATATTGCCAAAACAATGCGCGCCAACGGCAACGGATCCTGAAGAGACTAGGATTACTTGTGTACCCATATCGCGGCATTGGAGAATAAATTTTGCTATGTGTAAGAGATAACGAGAGCTGGATCCTTTTCTATCTGGTGCAATTAATGCGCTACCGATTTTTATCGTAATTCTTTTCCACTGGTGATTCTTCATATTTCCTCATTTGTTGTTGTCGAAATGTTTTGCTAGAAAGATTATAAAACTCAATTTTTAACACGAGAAGTCCCATTTAATAATGAGAATCGAGCTTATTAACATTTGTATTATACTGTTTATATGTGATCTATGTAGATTAAATTTATTTCACACGGGAATGTTAAAAATTTGTGGGCTGTTATAACACTCATAAAGTGACAGAGTGATGAGGCTTTTATAGGGTTAAAATAAGTCTGTTGATTAATAATAAAGTACGATCACATTTCAATTTATGTTGTTGATTTAGATAGCTAGATGCAATGTTTTTATTGAATCTTTAGTCTAAAATATCTTATCTAGTCTGCGTTTTATATTCGATGATAATTAAGTCCCATAATTGAGAACTCAAGTTAGTTGTAATAAGTTAAATTAAAAATTTCTGATGGTGTGTTTTTTGAAGAAACAGTCGGGTTTTACATTAATAGAGCTAGTGGTCGTGATTAATATTTTGGGATTTTGTCTGCTGTTGCGATCCCTAAATTTGTCAGTATGTAAAATGATGCCAAACTAGCCCGCATAAAAGGATTAAAAACCACTTTTGGAACGGCTTCAACTTTTACTTATACAAGATCGATGATAGAAGGTTTAGGCAGTTTGGCTTCCCAAACCTTGTCTTCAGGTATAAAAATTAGATATGGCTATCCGCATGCAACACAAACAAATTTAAAAGCGCTTATTGATATTAATGAAAATGAATGGAAACTTGCTAAATCAGACCCTGTCATCTTTGCGTTTAAAGTAGATACTGAAGGTATGTTAGTAGATGAAATTAGAGATAGCACTAATATTTGCAAGCTTGTTTTCACTGGTGCAGAGAAAGGACAACGCCCAGATATTACTATTTCAGGTTGTAGTGAATAGTTTTTTATTCGTTAATAAATCCCAATATTAAGCAAATCAGGGGGGATGTTATATCACCTTGCTTATCCATAATTGAGGCTATCTGAAGTGTCATGTTCCTACCTTAAAAAATGGTTTACGCCACTACCTTTGAGGTCGACATTATTAATGTAAGTATTACATTGAAAAATAAGGGAAAAAATAACTTAATCGCTAAAAATGTCATGATGAACATAAAAATATGTATTAAAATTTTTTAAAAAACATCGTTTATTTGCTTTATTTTGTTGACCTATGTCACATATAGGTTCATTATTTGTGATGTAAGTCACATTTAATAAAGTAACTCAATTAAAGGATAATAATTATGAATACAACTTTTGCCGAAACAAATAACACTCAATCTGCAAAGACTGTTGAAGCTAAAACTGTAGAAAAAAAATCTACACTTATTGATAATATTACTGAAGTAATGACTATTATATCTATGTGGGCAGTAACTGCAGTGGTTATTGGTTTAGTTAGCCTTACTTGGGTATAACATTAACCCATTAACCCATTAACCCATTAACCTATTACTCAGCTTTATATTGTTATTAATAGCAGTCATCTAATGAGATAAATATTTACGCCTAAAATGGCGGCCATGATTTATCAAACTCATTGCAGTTTATTGTCAAACATAAATACAATCAGATTATTAATCATTGAGGCGAATGCCTTAGTGCACAATCGCACATTATATTTCCTGTTCAATTCCCTCATTTCGAATCAGTCTTTATTATAAATCTCAAATCCTCTTTTTTTTTGTATTATTTGTTTATAAATTCCTAATGCGAAATTGTATGTTTTAATCAAGTTATCACATTAAATTACTTGTATGCTATCAGTTATCAGTTATCAGCTATCAATATTATCAATGTGATTATTAAGGGAAAATATATGTTAAATGTGATTGCCACTATTTCGATAAAAACATCCAAAGTAGAAGAGTTTAAACACATTTTTATTGCAAATATCCCCAACGTATTAGTTGAAAAAGGGTGTTTAGAATATCGGCTTACAGCTGACTTTGATACTGGTTTTGAGCAACAGTTAATTGAAGCGAACACTGTCACTGTTATTGAAAAATGGAATACGTTTGAAGACTTTAAAGATCATCGTTTAGCGCCACATATGATTGAACACAAATTAAAGGTGCAAGATTTAGTTGAATCAGTCTCTATCAAGGTGTTACAAGAAGTAGAGTAATTCTATTTACTTTGTCTCTCCTATTATCTACTTTTAACTATTATCTGTCTGACAGGTTTCATAATCACTCTGTAGAAACAGACGAGGTCATTTTTATATCTCGTGCCGCTGCGGCTGCAAAACAAGTACAAACTAATGCAATAAAAGCAATCAGCAGTATCGGTATCGTCCATGAACCACTTTGTGCATAGGTTTTTCCGACTAAAGAAGGGCCTGTTGCTGCCAGCGCATAACCAATTCCTTGAGACATTCCGGAAAGGGATGCTGCCTGACTACCGTTTGATGTTCTCAAGCCAATAAATGAGAGCGCGATGATAAAGGTTGAGCAGTTACCCAAGCCGAATAATCCTACCCAAAAAATGGCAAAATCAGGCAAATAAAGTAATCCAATTAAACCAATAAAGACACTTAAAGCACTCGTTGTAATAAGACGTTGCTGGTGGTTCTTTTTGGCTAGAATAGGTAACAATAAAATGCCCGGTACCATAGTAGAAAACTGCAAGAACGCATAAATGTAGCCAGCATCAATTTCGCTATAACCAAGATCATTGAGGATTTTGGGTAACCACCCCGCTAAGGAATAAAAGGTAAATGAATTCAACCCTAATGTGAGTGTTACTTGCCATGCTACGCTACTGGTCAACAGATCGCGCATCGAAAAACCCGCTTCGGCATTTTGCTGCTGCTTAACCTTTGAGGTTCGCTTTCTTAGTTTGGGTAGCCAAATAGATAATGCAAGTAGGGGGAATAGCAGGTTCATGATTAATGCTAATTGCCAGCCCGTTAAAGTGAATAAAGTGAGATGAGAAAAGTGCACCATCAAACTTGAACTTAATGTTGAACCGACGCCCATCGTAAAAATATATAAAGAGGTGATCATCGCGATACGCTCTGGAAAATTAATTTTTACGACAACAGGCAATAATACATTACCAATTGCAATACCGACTCCGATCAAAATCGTGCCTAAATAGAGTGTTGTGACTATCCCCCAAGAACGAAGAACAATACCTGAGGTAATGAGTAATAAAGCAAGTATTAAGCTGGGTTCTAAACCAAGCCGACGAGATATTTTGGTCACAAAGGGGGAGAAAAAGGCAAAACTCAGTAAAGGTAAAGCGGTTAGGAAACCTGCCGATGATGAGGTTAATTTTAAATCATGCATGATCTGAGCAAGAACGGGCGCTAAGCTAGTAAAGGGGGCTCTCAAATTAAGTGATAAAAATAACACTCCTAGAATAGCGATAATAAAGGTACGAAGCGTTATGCTCATGAGTGGCCTTGATAAATAAGAAGACAGATAAAAGTGCAAATAGCTTAACGCCCATTGAGCGAGGGTACAATTTAAAATCTATAATAATAAGAGCTGGTTTATGTATACACCGCTATTGGTATCTAAGCAAAAAGGATCAGGTTGTTAGGTTGATTGGTATTATTCAACGCTGAGGTTAAAAACACAGAGAAGGTTAATAATATTAATTATTTGATGACGAATAGTGTTTGTGGATAAAAAATAAACGCCCGAAAACCGTTTAATCGGGCGTTTATTTATATTTTAGTCTTTGCTAAAAAAAGCTTGTTTCAGCGCTGATTCCATCCCACGAACTTCTGCCAACCCTTTTAAACGACCAATGGCCGAGTATCCAGGGTTGGTCTTTTTACGCAAATCATCTAGCATTTGATGCCCGTGATCCGGACGCATTGGGATTAATCGACTATCACCTTCTTTTGCGCGACGATGCTCTTCAGTTAACATCGCTTTAACCATGCCATACATATCGACATTGCCAGCCATGTGAGAGGCTTCATGGAAGCTTAGTGGGTTTTCTTCACGCTGTGTTGAGCGTAAGTGAGTAAAATAAACACGATCTGCAAAAGTCTCAGTCATTTTTACTAAATCATTATCAGCGCGTACACCATACGAACCTGTACACATAGTAATGCCGTTAGATTTGCTTGGGACTTTATTAACTAACCATTGAATATCATCAATAGTAGAAACAACACGCGGTAAACCTAAAATAGGGCGTGGTGGATCGTCCGGATGAATGGCTAAACGTAATCCATTGGCATCACAGACGGGTGTTATCTCTGCTAAAAACGCTGCTAAATGTTCACGTAAGCGATCACTATCAATACCTTCATAGCGATCAAGTTGAGTTTGAAATTCTTCAAGTGTATAACCTTCCTCTGCACCGGGAAGACCTGCGATAATGTTACTGGTTAATTTATCGATATCAGCTTGGCTCATTGCGTCAAAGTAAGTTTTAGCTTGAGTTTGTTCTTCTTGAGAGTAATCATTGCTCGCATTCGGGCGCTTTAAAATAAATATTTCAAAGGCAGCAAAAGCAATCTGGTCAAATCGAAGTGCTTTAGAACCATCTGGCATTTCAAATTCTAGATCGGTGCGCGTCCAATCCACCACGGGCATGAAATTATAACAAATGGTATCAATACCGCATTTAGCAAGATTCTCAAGCGTTGTTTTATAGTTATTGATCCAAGTTTGAAATTGACCAGTACGGGTTTTAATTTCTTCGTGTACAGGAACACTTTCAACCACTGACCAGTTCATTCCCTTTGCTTCAATCTCAGCTTTACGTTCATTGATGGCATCAATTGACCATACTTGGCCATTTGGGATTTGGTGTAATGCTGACACAATACCTGTTGCACCTGATTGCTTAATATCGTCGAGAGAAACGGGGTCATTTGGTCCGTACCAACGCCATGTTTGTTCCATTTTAAATCCTTATTTAAATGTGTTTAATTAATAACTGGGTTTGAGCTAAATAAATAACCATCGAATTGAGGATGATCGATATCGGATAAACCAAGTAAAGTTTGTTTTACGTTTTCTAAATGTTGCCACATTGCATCACGTGCCCCTGCAGGGTCTCGCCGTTGGAGACTTGCCAAAATCTTTTTATGATCTTGTAACCAGCGTTTACGGTAGTCTTCATTATTAATGTGTAAATGTAACTGTTTCCACATTGGGCTATTATCTCTGCGCACCCAAAGGTCACGTACCATATCCCGCAATACACTATTTTGCGTGGCATCAGCGATGGCGATATGAAACATTTCGTCACCGTTATATTCTTTACTATCGTTTTCTAAATCAACGCGCTCCATTTCTATTGCTTGACGTAATTTCGAAATGTCATTTTTAGTGATTTGTGTCGCTGCAAATTCAGCAATGCGACTTTCAAGAAATTGCCTAGCTTGAAGTAGTTCAAAAGGCCCTACATCTTGGTCTGAATGATCAAGGTGTGCATGTTGGGCCGCTTGTGAGCTATCTTCTTCATTAGGAGTACGTAATACATATACGCCAGAACCTTTACGAACATTAACTATTTCTTGAAGTTCTAACATAATTAATGCTTCACGTACGACTGACCGACTGACATTCATCGACTCTGCGATTTCGCGTTCAGGTGGCAACTTTTCTCCAACAGTAAACTCACCGCTAGAAATTCGTTCTTTTAAAGCAATCCCGATTTTTTGGTAAAGGCGCTTTGGGGAGCTCATTAGATATAATCCCTTTGATTTTTAAAGTGTGTTTTTATTGTTTTAATTAGCCAGTTACAAATAAATAAATGCGTTTTTTTAATCACTTAAGTTAAAACTGAAACAGTTCAATAAAATAAATTATTGGTCAGGCCAAATATTGCCAGATAAAATTCAATCTAAATTTTGCGCTTAAAAAGTTAAAATTCAATCCTTTAATACACCATTGTGGATCGAGATCACGCAAAAATTCAATGTTTTATTAAAAATAAGGCTTAATTTAGACTAGATCACACTTTAGATTGAAATATTGGCTCTACCAATAAAGCGTGATCCATCTCTCTTGGCCTTACCGAAATTGCTTCTATACTTAGCCCAGTTTTGGAAGTTAACCCATTTAAAGTGGATTACCTTACTGTAACGTAAAGACTTAAATTATTTAAGTTGAGGTATTTATTTAAGACATCGTCATCATTTTTGCAGTTTAAAAATCTTATTAATTAATCATTATTAATGTCTTTTATTGTGGAAATGTTGTGATTGGGTTCGATATTGAAGAAGTTGATATGCAAATTTTGTGAAGTTAATTGCCTTTAAATGTGAGCAGACTCACTTGCCTGATATAGGATTCAAAGGATAACGTTAGCAGTGTCACTCATTAAAGATATTGTACTACAAATGATAGTGATGATGATTATAATTCACACCAAGTCATATTAGGCTTTACCGATATTCATTAAAGTTGTTTTGTGTATTTTAGTATTATTTATCGATTACTCGAATATCTTCACAACACTATTTAAACAAGGAATGGTCATGTTATTTAGTCAAAAATTTAAAAAAGTCATTAAAACTACAGTCGCTTGTGTAGCGTTTACTGCCCTAGCAACTTCTGCAAGTGCTGAAACACTGCGTGGTGCAAGTATGTTTGATGGAAATCATACCTTTACTAAAACCATGGTTAAATTTGGTGAGTTAGTAAACAAGTATTACGATGGTGACGTTACATTCGATTTACGCTTAAATGGTGAGTTAGGTGTTGAAAAAGATTACGTTACCTTTTTAAACCAAGGTGTTGCGATTGATTACACAATTTTAGCACCTTCTAATATGGCGAGATTTGCACCTTCAATTCCATTGATGGACATGCCATTCTTATTCCGTGATTTAGATCATTGGAACACGGTTCTTTCAAGCGATACGCTTGCTCCTCTAGAAAAAGAATTATCTGATAAAGCCGATATCGTTATCGTTGGTTATGCTGGTGGTGGTACTCGTAACCTTATTTCAAGTGAAAAAATTAGTAACAGCGAAGAATTAGCTGGTCATAAAATGCGTGTAATGGGTGCACCTATTCAAGCACAAGTATTCGCGGCTATCGGTGCAGCACCTTCTGCAATCGCTTATAACGAAGTTTACAACGCAATCCAAACTGGTGTTGTTAAAGGTCTTGAAAACGAAGCCGCTAGTATCCAAAACTTGAAGTTTTATGAAGTTGCACCACACGTTACGTTAACTGCTCATACTATTACAGTACGTCCTATCGTATTTAGTGGTAAAAGCTTCCGTAAACTTCCTGCTGCATTACAAACTGCGATTAAAAAAGCGGGTAAAGAAGCGGGTGATTTCGGTCGTGAGTTAGAATCACGTGAAGATGCTATCAAACTTAAGCAAATGGCTGATGCTGGTCAAATCATCGTTTCTGAGTTTGCAAACCGTGACAAACTGTTAGAAATTGTTAAACCAGTTCAAGATAAATTTGCTGCTAGCATTAACGCAACAGAATTACTTGAAGCAATTCGTAACAAATAATAATCATCGTTACTTTTAGTTAGTTCAATATCTCTGTGGTCTAAGGCCCAGAGATATTATCATTCCAACGCACTTTTCTCTGGAACTACCATGATTAAAAAAAGCTTAGAGTTGTTCTGTAACGCTCTAAAAATTATTCTAGCCATTCTAGTGGGATCACTAATCATCCCAGTAGCAATGCAAGTACTTTCTCGATATACCGGTATTATCCCTGTTTATCTTTGGACAGAAGAGCTCGCTACTTTTCTTTTCGTTTGGGTCGTCATGATTGGTTCCGTCGTCGCGGTTTGGGAAGGTTCACATTTTGATGTTCAAGTACTTCCTGATAGTGCGAATCCTTTAATACTCTTAATCCAAAAATCTGCTGTTCATATATTAGTCGGTGGTTTTGGTGTTTTGTTTGCATGGTACGGTATCGATTACGCAAAATTTGGTGGTATTCAACACTCTGTAATGATGAATGCAAATTTGATGATTACGCATATTACAGTTCCACTTGCTGGCCTTTGTTGGGCTGTTTTTTCTTTCTACCATCTTGTTGAAGATTTCAATAAATATAAAACAAGTAAAAGGGTAATATAATGATTCTATCTACCGGAATAGCTTGTGCTTTATTAGTTGGCTGCTTCCTACTTCTTGTTGTCATACGTATACCTGTTGCCTTTGCATTAGGTCTAGCAACCATTCCTGTCATCATGCTCGATGTAAGATTGACTCCTTTTATCATTATCGACCGTATGTTTCAGTCTTATAACTCATTTATTTTACTCGCTGTTCCCTTTTTTCTACTAGCAGCCAATTTAATGAACTCAGGTAAAATTACTGATAAATTGATTGATTTCGCGCGTGTTTTAACGGGTTGGATGCCAGGTGGTTTAGGCCATGTAAACGTTGCGGTTTCTATGCTTTTTGCTGGTATCTCAGGTTCATCAACTGCTGATGCTGCAGGTTGTGGGAAAATCCTTATTCCAGCGATGGTTAAAGAAGGTTACGATACAAAATTTGCCATTGCTATTACCGCATGTTCATCAGTAATGGGGGTAATTATACCGCCTAGTATCTTGATGATTGTTTGGGGTGGTGTAATGCAAGTCTCTGTTGGCGCACTGTTTTTAGCGGGCGCAATACCAGGGTTTTTAATCGGTTTCTCATTGATGGCAACCGTATACGGTTATGCTAAAGTTTATAATTACCCTATTGCTGAAAAACCGACATGGGCCTCAGCTTTCAAAGCATTTAAAGGTGCTTCATTAGCAATGCTAACACCTGTATTTGTAATTTACGGCATCGTTGCTGGGATTGTGACACCAACCGAAAGTGCCATTATT
>TARA_R110001583_G_scaffold86509_3_pt1 | contig 10212 bp, 8 predicted proteins | sample TARA_R110001583 | Tara Oceans TARA_R110001583 (sample SAMEA4398432) | marine metagenome | biome: Polar Biome; feature: [MES] marine water layer (ENVO:01000295) within the mesopelagic zone...; material: water (ENVO:00002006), including particulate matter (ENVO:01000060) such as...... | reverse complement strand
AGACTGGCTTTTCTTTTTTGTCTTTAGCCATTATTGACTCCTTGTGTTAGTTAATTATTTACTTTCTAATTCTTTTACTCTTGCTTCTAATTCTTGTATTGCTTTGACTAAAACTGGCACAATCACATCTCTTGAAACGCCCATTGGTACAATTTTTTCGCCTGTTTTTTTGCCATCTTCATCAAGTACATTTTCCATTTGCCCATCTGTACCAGTAACAGCAGATGGATATGCTTCTTTTAATTCTTGAGCTATAAAGCCACCAATCATTTTATCACCTGACTTTTTCCATTCAAAGTCTCTAATCTTCATCTTACCAACTGTTTCAAGACCTTTTACTGATGTATCAACAATGTTCTTTTTAAGTCTTTTGTCTGATGGGTCGGTTAATGCAAATGTGCCACTTGTGTTTGATATATGACCAACTTGGTCACCATTTCCATCTAAGGCGTTTATATAAATCGTAGTACCACTCGCATCATCCGCCCCCGCTTGTATTCTAATACCATATCTATTTGCGTTACTTCCTTGATTTTGAATATGGAGAGGGTAGTTGCCAGCATAATTAGTTATTAAATCAGCTCTTCCACAATGTACCTTTGCACCACTATCTGATGCCATATAAACAGCTTCTACATCTGCATTACCAAGTGTTACTGAGTTATCAGCTTGTCCTTGTGCAGTAGAGCCAATTACTGTTTGATTTACTCCCGCATTGTCATCTGTGTCTGCTCGAAAACCAATTAAAGTGTTTGCACTTCCTGTTACAAGAGCATCGCCAGATTGAAAACCTAAAGCAGTATTCTGACCAACTCCATCAGCGGGTTCATAAATTTTTAATGATTCACCACCGATTGCAGTATTACTATCTCCATCTACATTTGTCAATAAGGCTTGGTATCCAAATGCTGTATTTTCGTGACCGATTGTATTATCCTTTAGTGCCTTATATCCGACTGCTGTGTTTTTACTCCCAGATGTCAATGCAGTAAGAGCATCTCTACCTATTGCTATTGCTCCATCAGCAGTATCACCTTCTAATGCTCCAGATAACGCACTTGTACCGATTCCAATCAAATTACTACAATCTTGGTTTGCCCAAGTACCACCACCAGCACTATATCCTATAAGAACACAATCATCAGATGCTTTGGGAGGTGAACCAGAATCTGTGTCTTTCATTGCAAATGCACCAATAGCAACATTCCTTAATCCACCTGTGTGAACTAACATAGATTGATGTCCTATCGCAATATTATATTGCCCACCCTCATTTGCTTTCAGGGCTTCGTTACCAAGAGCTACGTTATAATCACCAGAGGTGTTTCCTTTCATTGCTTCTTTACCAACTGCTGTGTTTTGCAAAGCTCCATTTAAAGCACCTGACAATGAATCATAGCCAATAGCAGTATTCCCATCACTTCCAGCAGTTGCCCAAGTACCATTACCAGAATAAGAACCAATAAATATATTTTCGTTGCCACCAATATTATTTTGAGAACCAGCACTACCCATCGCACGATAACCCATTGCAATATTGTGATTTCTTGCCGCTGTACCGCCAACACCAGATTCAGTACCGATAAGCACATTATAATCAGATGCATCGTTTCTTATAAACTCTCCAGATTTATAGCCTATTGAAACATTACCAATTTCTGTAGTCGCATCGTGTAAAGCCTTATATCCAACTGCTGTATTTGATGCTCCGTCAGTAAGGGCGGTCAATGATTCAAATCCGATTGCTATAGTGCCATTTGCATTGTCACCACTTATCACACCACCAGCACTTTTACCAATTAAAACTAAGTTGCTTTGTGAGGTAACGGCATCGCCTGCACTTGCACCAACCGCTATATTATCAGAACCTTCCGTAAGTTTTGCAAGTGAATCGTAGCCAATCGCTACATTGTTTGAACCAGTAGTGACATCGTTAAAAGCAAAACTTCCAACGACTGTATTCTTATCAGCCGCATTAGTCATAGTACCAGTTGCAGCTACATTGTGACCAATAAAAGTATTATGGTCTTGACCAGAAACTGGGTCTCCGACATCATTTCCAAAAATTGTATTGTAGTCACCAGCATCATTATTAGAGAGTGAGATTCGGGAGTTGGCATCGACTAAAAGTTTAGTCGAATTATTAACGAGTAATGATGTTGAAGTATCAGTAACAACCTTAACTGCCCACTGTTCATCATCATCTAAAAAACCTATTTCTCCGCCTTCTGCATATATTAATCCATCTGTAGTTCCACCACTATCTACAAATTTTATACCAGTATGAGAACCAGAACCTTTTATCAATAAAGAAGTATTATAACCACCCCCGTGAATTTCTAATTTAGCGGCTGTAGGCACTGCTCCTATACCAACATTGCCACCCTTAAAATGACTGTCTCCATCTGCTGAAAGCAATACCATATCACTTGTTCCAGCACTTCCTAACTCAAAGAAAGCATCGTCACCACTATCTGCACCAATTCTAAAACCTTGACCACCATCAGATTGTAAACCTTTAACCCAGTCTCCGCCAGTAGCAGACGTTTTAATTGTTAGCTTGTGGTCTAAACTTGAAGAAACTCCAATTCCCACATTTTCAGATGCATCAATATACATTGCATAATTTGCACTTGTTTTAAAGCCTAATGCATTATAACCACTTCCTTCTGTATCTGTTCCTTGTATATAGCCAACACCAGATGTATTTCCAAAATATAAACCATTAGTAGTGCTACCAATACTCGCATCACCAACTACAACTAATTTTGCCGCTGGGGTTGCATCATTAATCCCGACATTTCCTGCCGAATTAATGGTCATCCTAACCGCCGCTCTACTATTTGTAGAGTTTACACTATTTGTTCTAAATTGAATTTGTCCAGTATACCCATTAGCGGACTCGGTTAAAAAACTCATTTCAGCAAGAGAATAAGAAGCGTTTTCAACATCATACGAATTTGTCGAGATTCTACCAGTTTCAGTTGATGTTGATGTACCCTCATAACCAAGATGAATAAATGCACTACTTCTAATTGATAACTTATGAGCTGGGCTTGTGTCGTTAATTCCCACATTCCCACCAAAAGTAGCATTTTGGCTTGAGTCTAAAGTGAGTGCAGTAGTTGGAGAGCTACCAGTTTGCAGAAATAGGCTATTATAAGACCATATTTCCATAAAATTATTTTGTGCTTTGTAAGTTATGTGTGCATTTAAGTCTGAAAATCCAATTCTACTTTCATTAGCGTATTCGTCAGTTGGAAAAGTAAACTTAATTCTTTTATTTGTAGCTGGGTTTACATCTAATTCACCACCAAAAGTAGCCGATTGGTCGGAGCCTATTGTAAGTGCAACAGTAGCAGAGCCACCAGATGGAGTTGTAGCAAACTTCAGTACACCATCATCTTTATTTGTGGTATCTGCACCACTAAAGAATCCCATATAACCAATAGTAGTTCCATTCCACTTGCCAAGCATCGTACCTATACCACTTCCAGCACCTGACCTATTTGCATCTATTGTAATGGCATTCCCAGTATCTCCAGCACTATGAATAGTTATTCCTTCATCACCAGAATCTGCTTCGATGTGTAGATTGTTTGTGGGTATTGCACCTATACCAACCCCAGAATCTTTAATGTACACAAAATCTGTAGCATTAACTCTTAAAGTCATCAAGTCAGCAGAGGCATGATGTTGATAGGCTATACCACCAGCATCTACATCACTATTATCACCAAAATCAAGAACACTATATCCTGTTGCCCCAGCAATTATAGCTAATCTTGATTGGTCACCTGAGTCATCATTATTCTGTAAAACAAGTTGATGCCCAGCAAATAATGGTGGCAATGTTCCAGCACCATTTACAATAATCATATCACCATTTAACACTTCTGAATATGACATTGAACCACCACCATTAACAGTTAAATCACCTGCTATGGTTACATCTCCAGATATTGTACCGCCTTCCAATGCGACATTTAATCTGTTGTTCGTAGCATCTAAGGCCGCATTTAAGGCTTCTTGTGTTGTGTGGGAAAATGCATTTACTGCATTTCCTGAAGAGTCAAGAAGAACTTTATTAAGAACTTCTTTACTTGTAAATTTATTAATGTCTGACATAATTTATCCTATATTCCTCCACCACCGCTTAAAAGCATTTATATTGGTTAAACTAAAGTTGGAACCTTTACTATCCTAGTACCGCCTGTTTTATCTTTTTTTCTAACGCCATATCTTTGCACAGCTTCTTTAAAATTTCTTTCATGCTTACTAGACAAAGCCATTGATGTCTGCATCATACCTGCATCTGTAGCAGTGCCTGCTCTATCCATATATAAACATTTTTTTACATAATCAACTACCGCTAATTCCAAAGCATTATCTATATCTAAATTATCTGTTACCGCTGTAACGCTATCTGGCTCAGCATAATATTGAAGAACTAATCCCTCTACTAAGTCTTCCTGTATTGCTTTTAATTTTTTTCTTGCAGATGTATTGTTATTACCAGATGAATCTAGTTCTGATAATACTGCAATCTTATCACCTTCTATCATATACATCAATTGATTTTCTGGGTACTTTACATTACTAACAAAGGAACCAGTTCCTGAGGTAGTTGTTGATATACTAGTATGTGAAGCTGTTCCTATGCTAGAAGCTGTTACTATTCCAAAATTAGCGTTTGTTATAGTCACAGTAGGCACAGAAACAGATGTATTAAAGTCGCTTATGTTCCCAATAGCAGTTGATGTTGATGTTGCTATTGTATTAGCGCCTGTTCCGGATTCTACAGTGACCTGTATTCCAGTAGCTCCAGATACGCTAGGCTCACTATCACCAGAATATCCCCACCATACAAAATAAGGTTTTTCTGAAAACCTTGGCTTTGCAGTTTCATCTAGGTTAACTGAGTTTATTAAAACATAATCGTTTCTCATTTGAGAACCAACTCCGGTTATAGTAAGTGATGTTACTTCTTTTAATAGTGCCATATTAATTAGGTGTGTTTAGTTTGTCTTCATTGGCTATATCAGCTAATAATAAATCTTTCTCTATTAGTCTAGGTATTATAATATAATCACCTTCGTTATCAAGTCCGTAGACCCTAAGTACTTTATTTACTTCTATTGCGTTACCACTTGCATCTGTAGCACCATCTGCTAAATCATAATACATTTTACCAGATTCTAAATTTATTTTAGCTGTAACTACTTTTGTTTTATAAGTACCTATTTCAACCAATGCGTCGTTTATTAAATTCAATATATAAGTTTCTGGTGCACTTGGAAACACTAAGCGAACTCTACTTATCAATTCTTTTACACTTATAGAATGTACTGCCATATTAATTAGCTAAACTAGCTATTCCTCTATCGTAATCTTGTTGTAGTTTTATCTGTCTTTTTTCATACATTTGATATTTTTGATTGTTATAAGCTAACCTAGCATCTGTTTCAGCTCCAAAGGTAGCAACTATCTCAGCATCATTATTCTGTGCATATGATTTCATATTTTCTAATGAAGTTTGAACATTTGTCAATGGTAGTAACTCAGCCATTAACTCATCAATAATTTTTATAGAAGCATATATAACAACTAGGTCTTCTGCCTCATCTGGGAAGTTAGAAATAATACCAACACTACTTGCATCTATACTACTTGGAAATAATACTAAGTGAACATCTGCTGTTTGATTTGCTGTCGGGGTTGGGTAAACCTCTAGCACATTGTCATATATTAAATATGCCGGGTCTGTTGCTGTAGCCAACTCCATATCTGAAGAGTCTTGTATTCTACCTCTTTTAAAACTATCAATATACCTACAAGGTCTCTGAACTCCGCTACTATCAGCATCTAGTCTTAATACATTTAAAATTCTACCCCTAGTATCCATATTATCAAGGCTTGTAGTCGAGTTATTTAATGTTGATTTATCAGCACACTTATATAGTAATGAATTAGGTAGCGAGTTAATAACTTTTTTAGAACCCTCAACCATAAAATCATCCATCTGAGTTTGATAATTACCAAGCAAGCTAGTTGATATACCGGTATAATCCTGTATTCTTAAATCAAAGTTAGCCATTTAATACCCCTGCCTGTCTTACTTTCTCTTTCCAAAACTTATTACTTTTTTTAATCTTATCTTTATTAATTTTATTTATATGACTATCCATACTAACTTCAGAAAATTCTATATCACTTCTCTTTCCTATCTCGCTTTGCATAAATAAATTAGTAGTATAAATAGGCTCAGAAGCTTTGTTGCCACAGCTTCTGCAGTAGAACCATTGTTCTGGGTTTGGTGTTTTGCAATGTATACAATTCATATTTTATCTTTAGATTTGGGGGCTACCCTTTATACGATAACCCCCACAGTTCTAATTACTGTTAACTTTATTTATTCAGTTTATGATGTAGTAAAACCGTCATTAATAGCAGACATACCAGAAGCTACATATTCACCATTGGTAAACATCATTTCTAAGTAATCTCCTTTTTGAGATGCCGCTTCTACAAGAACGTTAGATACTTGAGTACCTGCAGTTGAATTACCTACATCACCACCACCATCAAAAGCAACCAAGCTTATGATAGCACTTCCTGCCGCAATAGTAATATCTGCAGTTGGAGTTTCTTCTTCTACAATAAACTTGTAGTAGATTCCCTCTTCTGCAGAAGATGCGGTTGGAAGGGTAATTGAGTAAGCTCCACCAGCAGAATCAAGCATAAAAACCTTACCACTATCGCCATTACCTAATGTCCTAGCGGCTGTAATTTTTTCTACTTTTTTCTTGAGACCGGAAACTCCACTATTTTCTTCTAAGTGACTTGCTCTAGCCATAATTAAACTCCTTCTAAGTTTATTAGATAATGACTTTCAGGAAGGCTAACTTCTAAACCAGCTTCTGTCTGAATCATATCTTTACGAAGGTCTTCGTCAGCAGACTGAACATTAGTCATGATTTGAGTATCACGATTAACTCCATTACCTACCAATGGTCTGTAAGCTACATTATCCATATCAACCATACATAATAAACCAGAAGCAAAACCTCTAAATAGAGGCTCTTTAACTAGATTCATTGTACCGTGAATAGTTTCAACTTGTAAAACTGTATGTCCAAAAGAACCAACAGATTTTTCCATATTGTAACGCAATTCATTAGCAATAGACTGGTCAACAAAAGATGTTGAGCCTAGCTTGTTAAAAAATGTAATTACAGGTAAACTAGCTAGTGCTAATTTAGAATCTGAACCACCACGTGCTGGGTCGTAAACAACTTCAAAATCAGATAACAATCTATCGTATGTCAATTCAGAAGTTGCAGAAGACCTGTAGTAAGGTGCTCCTGAAGAATAAGAGAGAGCACTATCATCAACTACGGCTGTACCGTTTTTAATAATGTGACCTGCTATACCTTCACTGTACTGAACTCCACCAACGCTTGCACGCTGACCAAAAAGCATAGCACGTTCAATATCAATTTTATGCTCACGAAGTTTAAGATTCCAAATTCTTTGGAACTCATCTGCGTAACCACGATAACGAGTTGCTCTTGCAGTGTTAGACATCTCACAAGCTGTTTTAAAGATTTGAGTATAACCAAAATCATTATCTAGCACTTCAGAAAATACATCTGGAGCTCCAGAACCTTCTCCGAAAGATGTACCTATAACAGTACATTTTGCGTTATCTGCCCCTGTCTCAGCTCCATCTACAGATGAAATTGTTTTGCCTTGGAAAGTTGAGGTACTACCAGCATCAACTGGAGAAGACTCAACTCTTACTATTATTGTTTCAGGTGCGTTATTTTCTGTGTAACCCACAGCAAACACCATACCCTTTATTAACCAGTCAACAGATGCTCCACCTGAAGTATCTACTGAATATGTTAAGCTAGAACCAGACGCAGGTATGCTATGAGCACCAGCAAGTAAAAAACTGCGGTCAGTCATAGAAACCTTGGTTCTATCTTCTAAAAATCGGAATTGTGGGTCATCCGTAGGAACTTTAGCTACCTTTGAGAGATACACGAAAAATGGTGATTCATCTGGAGCCAAGTCCGCCACACGGTCACTAAAGTTGAATAACCTACGAGTATGATAGCCAGAAGCGGCTGAACCCGGGTCACCAACATTTACAATTCCTTGATTGTAAGTCGACATTTAGGACTCCTTGTCTATATTTTAGTATTTCTTGACGAGTTCATAACTCCTTGCCAAACATCATCTAGCTCGTTTGGTTGTTCAGGTGCAGACCCTTGAACTACTCCAGCCGTAGTTGGAATTGTTTTGGTCTTCTGAACAGCTTCTAAGTTTGGAGATACTCTTTCCTCACCGCCTTTGTACTTTCTATACACATCAACTAACATATCCAAAGGAAGGTCTTCCCTAGGTGTAGTTGCAAATTGTATAAAGTCATCAGCCATTTGAGGGTCTGTTATTCCGTGCTTACTAGATAAATCTTGTCTCAAGTTACTTATCGCCATTTGCTGTTGAAACCCTGCCATCTGTTCTTGAACAGCTTGCTGAGCAACAGCTTTTTCTTGTTCTACCCTCATCTCATATGAAGGTGAACCCGGCTTGTAATAAGCTTCCCAAGGGTCAAAAGAATCTTCTGTAACCTTAGGGGCTTCTTCTTTACTAGCCGTATTACCACTCAAAGTGTTTCTCATCGCCTCAACTACGTCAGGTCTATCTTGCAGAACTCTTCCTAGTTGTTCGTATTTACGAAGCTCCTCGAGTTCATTATTAAGCTTTTCATAATCAGCGGTTTTCTTGTCGTACATTGATTGAAACTTTTTAGCATCATCAACAACTTCCTCAGTAGGTTGTACTGATTCTCCACCAACTTGTACAGGCTCAACAACTTCTTCTAAAACTTCGCCTTCCACTCCTTCTATTGTGGCATTTTCGTGCATAGTGTTTTCCATTATCTTCTCCGATTTCTTTTAATTTAGCACCACCTATTTATAGATGTCTATAAAAGCAGAACCGGGTAACGTTCCCACTACTTCTGTTTTCATTAGCTTACAGCCTGCGATTCAGAATCAACAATTCGTTTTAGATTATCAACCTGAACTTTAGTTTTGAACTTAGTATCATTTTGAATTTCATTAAGCCTGCTTTTGAACTTCTCAGTTTCAGCCCTCTTTCTTGAGCTAAGCGTTTCACGCTCTGCTGTTTGAAGGTCTCCACTAAGTTTCTTAATCTGAGCTTCGAGTTGTTTAATATAAGATTGCATTTGAGACATTTGTCCCTTTCTCTGTAAGACACCTTGTTTGTCAAAGATTTCAGTTTTCTTTAAAACCTCGACATCATCTACCAGATTCATCTTATACGCTTCTAGGTACATCTGATACTCAGCGACCCTATTAGAAGGTAAAGTTGAACCGGATATGATTCTCACGTCATAATGCCCGACGGTGATGTCATTTGTTATGGCATTAATTTCCTGACTTCTATCATCGTACATATTTGCCGTAAACTCCGTAATGTCGTTATTTGGCTGTACAATTCTAAATGTCTTTGCGTAAGTGTAATGACCCTTAGATAGGTTGTATAAACTTTTACCTAACCTAGTCAAACTTCCTTCGATATCTCTTAATTTAGATTTACCACGAGTCTCGCCCATTTCGGCAAGCATCGCAGTACCACGAACTGTTTCAGGTGCTCCTTCTTTAAAGCCCTGCATTAGTTCTGGGATACCGAAACTTAAATCTATATAATGTTCTAATCTACTCATTAAGTTGTAAAACTCTCCTGAAAGTGATTGTGGGGCAGGGAAGTGCGGTGCACCAAACTCTGGGTTATAAGGGATAACAGCATTAGGTCTAGCCCAATCCTGTTCCAACTGCCCCAAATCATCCACGCTACCCTCTGGAACCATTAACTTAAGTCCAGCAGAGGCTTGAGCGTGCGAGAGAGTGAGAGAGAAAAGCTTATTCAAAAGTCTTTGTGAGTCTTTGACCTTTGATATATCAGACTTTGGATAAGGAGTTCCTGTCCATATATTAGGAACTGGTATTATCGGGTATATGTCTGTATTTAATATCTGCTCATACAACAGTAAATCACCTGCTGTTGCCGAGACTTTAATTCTTGTTTGCATTACTTCAACAATCTCAATCATTTCAGCTTCTATTAAAAGCTTTGCATTTTCAGATTCTATGAAGTCATTATATTTTTCTATATCAA
>TARA_R110001583_G_scaffold195355_2_pt1 | contig 10221 bp, 13 predicted proteins | sample TARA_R110001583 | Tara Oceans TARA_R110001583 (sample SAMEA4398432) | marine metagenome | biome: Polar Biome; feature: [MES] marine water layer (ENVO:01000295) within the mesopelagic zone...; material: water (ENVO:00002006), including particulate matter (ENVO:01000060) such... | reverse complement strand
GGAAGACACAGAAGGCGAAGGCCATTGCAGCAAAGCCTTGTTTAACGAAATCCGTCACTCCATCTTCGTCACCGTACCGGAAGATTTGACTTTCTAAGCCCGAAGATTTCTAGTTCCTTCCCCTTGTGCTTTCCTTGAGTGTAATGATCTTAGAAGGTCCTATAGCCTATAATTAACTTTAATATAGGAAGCACATCATGACCATTAAGCCCCGTAAAATACGACTAAATTACACGCCTAAACAAAAGTATGAATACGCCAGATTGATGGTTGAAGAGCATTATTCCAATCAACAAATTATGGATATATCTGGTTCTGGCACCACCGTGGTAGCGCGTTGGAAAAAGCAGTATTTAAACGAACAGCGCGGTAAATTTACAGAAGATAAAGTCCCCTTAGATCTTGATAAGCGCTTAATAGAAGAGCTCAAAAAAGAGTTAGCAGAATCACGAAAGGACGTTCGACTGTTAAAAAAGCCAACCGCCTTGTTCATACGCGATAATCTAAATTTAAAATGATTCAGCAGCTGAGCAATGCAGAACCTTACGTCTCCATTCAGAGGCTGTGTTGCCTGCTTGAGTTACCCGTATCAAGCTATCATTATAAGTCGGTCCGTCGATCGGTAGATAAGGTGATTGCAGATAAAATGCAGGCTCTTTTAAAAGGTTCTTTTCATTCTTATGGAAAACGCCGACTGGCTTTTGAGCTACAAAAAGAATCCTTTTCTATTGGTGTATTTAAGGTTGCTCGATTTATGAAACCTCTAGGATTGGTTGCGAAAAGGCCGAAAAAACGACACTACTACATTATGGGTAAAGAGCAACCGACGACTCAAGGCTGATGTTTCATTCAGATCAGAGTGTGCAGTACAGTGCCAAACTGTTCCAAGAAGCACTTCAAGCTCACAACATGGTTCAAAGTATGAGTCGCCGCGGGAACTGTTGGGATAATGCGGTTCAAGAACGTTTTTTTCGTAATTTAAAAACGGAGTATTTGAACGATCTAACTTTTATTAATCACCTGTCGGTTGTCGCTGCTGTTGAACGATATATTGGGTTATATAACTACAAGCGCCTTAACTCGGCAATTGATTATTTAACACCTGTTCAAAAACGACAAGAATTACAAAAAGTGGTTTAGAAGCCCTACAGGATTACTTGACCATTGCAGATTTTTCCATAATATAGAGAGCCCTCATAAGATCGAGGTGCGCACCCCCACCGTTTTTAAAGAGTGTGATCTCGTCTTCAGTTTCCCGACCTACTTTCCCACAACAAAGTTGATATAAATCGGCTTTTACTGCTTCTTCTTTAATTATTCCGGCATGAATAGGAATTGCTAGTTCACCAATATCGTGAATTGCTGTTTCACGAGCGTCGACAAAAAAGTTCGATTTTAATAAAAGTAAATCATCAGCTTCACGCATATCTGGTCGATAAGCCCCAATGAGGTCAACATGCGTTCCGCTCTTAATCCAATCACCCTGCAAAATCGGTTCAGTGGACATAGTGGAGCAAGAGACGATGTCGGCATTCGCTAACGCATCAGGAAGGGTAGTAATGGCGAGTGCATTTTTTCTTCGGCTAATGCTTGCGCTTTGGAAAAGGTTCGATTCCAGATCTGTATAGTTTCCAATTGAGGAAAAACCTCTCGATAAGCATCAATAAGTGATGATGCCACCGCACCAGCACCAACAATGGTTAAAACCTTACTGTTTTCTCTAGCCAGTAATTTAGCTCCTAACACTGAATCAGCAGCTGTTTTCCATTTTGTTACTAAACTACCGTCAACAAAAGCTTTCGGTTGCCCTGTATCACCATCAAAAAGAGCAAAAATAGCATGGATACTTGGTAAACTCGGTTCTTTTTTTACGTTATTTGGAAAAACGGTAGCGACTTTAACACCGATACCTTTGCCTTTAATCCAGGCGGCTCTATTAAGAAGTGCGTTATTTCCATGTTTAAAAAGAATGTCATCAATATCTGCGCGTGGTAATTGATGGCCGTCATATAAAGCGTTAACTAACTCATTCCAAGTTAACTTGTATTCAACATCTTGAGTGTGAATAAAAGGAATCATTAAAAGCCGTCTCCTATTTTAGTACTTAATCGTCCCGCCAATTTGGTGAACTTTCTGTTAATTTTTCTCTACAAGCTTCGTATACACAGCGTTCAAGACTTAATAACTTAAATGACCGTCCTGTCATACCCGGACCATAATGTGCGTATTTGGCTGAATTAGTACAAATAACTTTGGCATTAAGAGGGATGACAGGATCATTAATCATGCACCAACAGGTGTCAGTGATAATCTTGCCACCAAACATTTCAATCGCATCAAGATAGCCGGCTTTGCGTGCTTTTTCGACCACCGAACGACCCGCAGTAATCAGCAATTCCACTGAAACGGATTTTTTTTTCCCTAAGCATAATAATGACAATTTTTTAAATTCACTTAACGAAAAATGTGGGTTACCTAAAGAAACCAGATCCGTCGTGAGTGTGTCAGCCTTATGTAACTCGAACCAACAGTCTTGCAAGTTTTTGATAGTCACAAGCCTTTTTTCATTGCATCTATTCATATCCATACAGTTTGAAAGTGTTTTTGCTTCTGGTGTCACACCAAGAATATGAAACATGGGTGCACTGGATACGGTTGCAAATGCGGCACCAAAAGCTTTTAAGTCATCTTGATCAGGGACCAAATGAGCTATTCCGTCAATAACAGGAATACAATTTCCTGAAATTTTCCCTACGTGATATCCCAAAAGAGGATAAAAAAGATCTTCTATCCCATTGATGCCTTCAAAAGAAAAATAAAAGGTAGCTTTTCGATTTTGATCTAGATGAGCGCCTGCGTTTGGTGCCCTTCCAGTTAATGCAATACAGGCATCTAGAAAATCTGGGTATTTCATGGTTCTTGCACCAAGCACACTATTTGCAAAAACCACAGCGTTGGATTCTGCCCATGCAATTTGTTCGTTTTCATTTGGTGCCGTTTCTAATAGATAAGGTGCACAGGTAAAGGTATTTTTTGCCCCCATCGTTATGTAAGCATCTGCCAGTGCGCTGGCTTGTTCACCAAAATGTGTCGAAACGCCTTGTTTCTGCCAATGTCGGTAATCCACTGAAATGGAGTTCAACGAAGTAGGAACTGCGACTTTCCCTCCCATCTCAACCAGCTTCTGTGCGAATTGCAGAGAAGCATCACCGGTATAAATACAGCCATCAATATGAACTTGGCTTACATCAATGAGTGATTTTGCTCCCGCTAATTTGGCCATCTCAATAATAATTTTCATGGCCACCTGTGAAGCAGCGCCGTTATCGCCATTTACTAAAGATAAATCGTGATCAGTAAGATGAATATCTATCTGAGATTCATCAAGAACAGTCGATATGGGCGCTATTGTCTCTATTAAAATAGGACTGTCATCACAAAAAACCTGATTACTTGTGACAACGGCATATTTTTGGGTTATTAGCTGCTGAAAATCGTTATGTTCAAGACAAATTACAGGGATAGAGGTATCAAATAATTCGCCTGCAATCAGTGCACCCAAAGTGATAATGTCATCAGGTCGCGACACGATAATAGCCGCCGGACCTTGACCATTTACAATCATTTCAAGAATAACACCGCTACCAGAACAGGAACCTCGGCCTCCAGGTAACGCTAAAATTTTACCTTTTAGCCGTTCACCACTGAGTGGATGATGACGGTCAATCACTTCACCTGAAAGTGGATCAACACCGCCCCAGAAGCTCAATTCGGTCTCACAAGCTAAAACGTCACCACTTGCTTCACCTTCAATAAAGGCGGTGCCTATGAATCTATTCAAAGATTCTCTCTGAATAAGGTTAGATTGATCGCCTTCAAACGGGACCTTAGCCAAGCTCAATACTCCTATCACGGGCGGCTTCCATGGCCTTGAGTAGCAGTGGATCTAATCCGGTACTTTCGTCTTTAAGTATCTGAAGTGCGGCATGAGTGGTTCCTTTCGGAGAAGTAACCGCAATACGAAGCTGTTCAGGACTGTCCTCTGATTGCGCCATCAACTTCCCTGCCCCTAAAATCGTTTGCTTAGCTAATGCTAAGGCAAGTTCTTCAGACAATCCCAATTTTTGCCCTGCAGCCACCATACTCTCTGCCATTTGAAACAAATACGCAGGCCCTGACCCTGAAAGTGCTGTCACAGCATCTATTTGCGCTTCTACCTCAAGCTTTACCGCCAAACCTACAGAAGAAAGCAGTGTTTCAATTACAGGAAGATAGGGCTTAGCCGCATCATTGCCGATATAAGCCACCGCGCCTTCCATAACACTCACTGGGGTATTGGGCATAGAGCGCACAATCGGATGTTTAACTGATAACATACTTTCAAAGCTGCTAAGGTTCGCCCCTGCTGCAATGGACAAAAACACTGTTTGATGAAATTGATCCGATTTCCACTGTTCAATTACCTCAACAATCATGTAAGGCTTTACTGCAAAAACAACTACTGCTGGAGCTTGTTCAGGCATTTTATTAAGGATTAAACCTGCAGACGCTTGCTTGTTTAACCATTCAGAAGGCGTTGGATCAATAACCGTGACGGAACTCAGCTCAATACCATTTTTAAGCCACCCTTTTAATAAGGCAGATCCCATATTGCCACAGCCGACCATGACTAAACCGCGGCTATTAATTAAATCAATAGACATATAAATTTCCTATTATTTTTTCAATTGACTTAATTAGCTGTAAGCCATTTCTGTATAAAGTTCTCTAATTTTTCGAGTTATAGGACCAGCACCTTTACCCTCTCCTATGTCTTTGCCATCTATCTGTATAACTGGTGTCTGAGCACCAAAAGTCCCTGTCAAAAAGGCTTCATCAGCAGATACAGCTTCGTATATAGAGAAATTTTTCTCATAAACAGGAATATCATTCAGCTTACAAAGATCGATCACTTTCTGACGAGTCACCCCTTTCATGCAATAATCACCTGTGGATGTCCACACTTCACCTTTACGCACGATGAAAAAATTACAGGCATTCGTTGTGTTAACAAAGCCATGGGTATCAAGCATCAAACCTTCATCCGCACCCATTTGTTGAGCTTGTATACACGCTAGTACACAGTTAAGTTTTGAATGGCTATTGTATTTAGCATCTTGGCTCATGGGTAAGCCTCGTACTTGTGGCACGGTTGCCAGTCTTATACCCGTTTCCAGTAGATTGGTTTTGGGCTTAGAATGTTCTATTATAATAACAACAGTTGGCCCCCATTTAGAAAGGTTAGGATGCTGGAATGGTTTCGCTTTTTTACCTCGCGTTATCATAAGTCGACAATGAGCATCCGTGGTCATTCCATTAGCTTTTGCCGTCATCGCTAATGCATCCGCGATGCCTTCTCGAGTCATGCCGATATCAAGGCTTACGGCTTTACAGCTTTCAAATAAACGATCCATATGTTCTTCAAAAAAAGCCCATGTACCATTATACAATCGCATTCCTTCCCACATGCCATCACCCAGCATAAAACCAGAGTCATACACGGATATTTTCGCTTCATCACGGTGAAAAAGTTCGCCATCAATATAAATAAGAATATCTTTATTACGTGGATCATCTTCAGCATCATGTGTTGTTACATGTTCATCTAAAACTGTAGCTACTGTCATCTCATTCTTCCTTACATCTAAATTAGGTGTCATTTTTTCGTTTCGAAATAATACGTTAATCTGCTTTCGGTTCAGGTAAACGGAAAGCGTTATGGCCTTTTAAAAATTTCTTGGTTCGTTCTTCTTTCGGGGAGGTCAATACTTGTTCTGGCGTACCTTGTTCAAGAATTTTTCCTTCCGATAAAAACAACACTCGATCGGCCACTGAGTAAGCAAACCCGAGTTCATGAGTAACGATCAACATCGTCATACCTTCATCAGCCAATTCCTTCATGGTTTGCAAAACTTCGCCAACAAGTTCTGGGTCAAGCGCTGAGGTGGCTTCATCAAACAACATCAAATCTGGCTCCATTGCTAACGCTCGAGCAATAGCAACTCGTTGTTGTTGTCCTCCAGAAAGAAAAGAAGGGTACACATCAGCTTTCCACGCCAACCCCACTTTATCTAAGTACTTCATTGCTCGCTGTTCGCACTCATTTTTATCTAATTTCAGTACAGTACGAGCACCTTCAATAACATTTTCTTTCACTGTCATATGAGGAAATAGGTTGAAATGCTGAAACACCATGCCGACTTTTGCTCGATGGCTAACCAGTTCACTCTCGGAGTAAACAATGCGTTCATGACTCTCTCTGCCGATAGGCGTGTCGTCAAAAATAATCCGACCAGAGCTGGGTATCTCCATAAAGTTCACACATCGTAGCATGGTCGACTTTCCGGAACCTGAAGCTCCCAACAATACAACAACCTCGCCTTTATAAACGTCTAGATCGATTCCTTGTAATACTTCAAGCTCATCAAATGACTTACTCAAATTAACGATTCTGAGAAGTTTCTGTTTAGTGGAATTCATATTTCACCTTTAGCATTCAATTTTCTTTCAAAATATTGCACGACCTGCGCGACACTAAAAATCAGCACGAAGAAAATAAGTGCGACACTGGTATACATTTCTATCGGGTTAAATGTGATGGTAGAAATTGTTTTGGCCTGATACATCAATTCACCATACGCGATAACAGAAGCAAGAGAGGTCATTTTTATTAACTCGATAATCCTATTCATAAAGGCAGGAATCATTCGCTGTATAGCTTGCGGCATAATGACCCTTTTCATTTGTTGTAGATAAGTCATGCCTAAAGCTTTACTCGCTTCCCACTGACCTTTATTAATGGATTGAATACCAGCACGATAAATTTCAGATGCAAAAGCTGTTGTATTCAAAGTCAGTCCGAGTGCAGCAGCCGTAAAAGCATCAATATCAAATGGTGAAATGATAGGAAAAGCAAAAAAGAACCACATGATTTGCACTAGTACAGGGGTATTACGAAACACTTCAACAAATGCAGTTGCTGGCCAGTTAAAGAGTGCGATTCTAGAGTACCTTGCAGCTCCCACAAACAAACCGAAAAAAAGCCCAAGAATCAAACAAGTTACGCTTAATGTTACTGTGTTTTGTAGCCCTATCAGTAACAAGGCTTTATTTGCCCAAACTGAGTGAAAATCCCATTGATAATCCATACTTCCCCCTAATGCGCTGTTGTTTCGCCCGATCGAGCCATATGACGTTCGAGGCGTCTGACTCCGATGGAGCAAGCAAATATCACGACAAAATACATCCCAGCCGCAACGGTAAAAACTTCTAATGTACGGTAACTAGATTGAGCAATACTGTTTGCCTGATAGAGGAGGTCTGCGTAGCTAATCGTGCTGACTAATGTCGTTGTTTTCATCAATTCAATTGCACGCTCCAAAAAAGCTGGAATCATTCGTTTAACCGCTTGAGGGAGAATAACTCGACTCAAGGTCTGGTTACGATTCATGCCAATAGCCTTAGATGCTTCCCATTGCCCGCTGCCAATTGAAATAATGCCACCACGAAAGACTTCTGCAAAAAATGCAGAAGATTGCAGCGTAAAGGTAAGAATTGCAGCCTTAAAAGGGTCTATTTCAATACCGGTGAGAATGGGTAAAGCAAAGAAAAACCAAAACAACTGGACAATAGGCGGTGTTGCTCTCAAAAAATCAATCAAAACGATAGCAGGGAAACGCACAGCAATATTGCCGTAAAGGCGAGCTAGTGCAAGCACTAGCCCCAAAGGAATACCGAGTGAAAGGGATACTCCAGTTACTTTAAGAGTATTGAGCAACCCCAGAAGCAACAAATCAAAATTATTAAAAACGACAGAGAAATCCCATTCATATCCCATAATTACTTTCCTAAATATCAGTTAAGTCAAAGATGTGCTTACCAGTCTTCTTTACGAACAGAAGGAACCTTGCTTGGATCAACGCCGAAGCTAGTTAGAAACTCTTCATACCAAACTTGAGTTTGGCCTGTTTCGTAGTAATAGGTTATCGCTGTGTTAATCCAGTCACGGAAGGTTTTATCCGCTTCTTTTCTAACAGCAGCAGACGACGCTGTGGCACGAATAGGTTCAGGTAAAACAATTTGTCCTCGACCTAATTTTTTACGCATAGCAATTAATGGTGGCGAAAATAAAGAAACCGCTTGAACACGACGAGATTGGAAAGCCGCAATAGATTCACCATTTGATGGAAAGCGTAGAATTATTGCATTCGGCAAGTGTTTCGTTACGTACGAATCCATCGTCGTGCCCTGAGTAACCGCAATTTTAATGTCTGATTTATTAAGGTCTTCCCAATTGGTGATTTCAAGATCATCATCAGCCAATACAGCAAGCGCATAATAAAGTAGAGCATGAGGAGGAAAATCAACGGTCAGCGCTCGAGCGGGTGTCGCATCCAATACAAACATTGTGTCAATTTTATTGGCTTGTAACGCTGCTATAGCGGTTCCCCAAGTTACCTCTACTGGCTTAAATTCCACGCCAAGTTCTTCCGCCATTTTTTTACCAATGGATGCACCTAGCCCTGTCCATTCTTGTGTCGCAGGATCTTTATAAAACCAAGGTGGCGATTGAGTAACACCGATGCGAATATCGCCACGGGACTTTATTTCCTCCCAAGTAGAAGTATCTGCCGCTTGCGTCACACTTGAAAACATAAAGGTTGAGAGTGTCGCTGTAACAACCAAAATTAATTTATTCAAAAACTTCATTTGTATTCCCTCTGGTTAGTTTCTATTTATAAAGTATTGTTCAGTTGTAGGATTGTCAACAATAGACAATGCAATATGTTTGCCATAAAATATATCAAACAGAAAATACGTCATTTCTTTAAGTGGTTAAAACTAAACTCAATGTTTGAATTAATGTTTTTCTATTAGTTCAGATTTATGTAGATACTTTATGAATTCATTAAATCTAAAACCTATTAAAAAAAACCGAACACTGCGAGAAAATGTTGTTGAATTACTTCGTGAGGCCATTATCAGTGGGGATATTCCACCTAAAACAAAGTTAGTTGAAACTCAGCTATCTGAAATATTAAAGGTAAGCCGTGGTCCATTACGCGAGGCAATCCGCCAATTAGTCGATCAAGGATTAATTGAAAGTATTCCTTACACAGGAACCTACGTCGTTGGTGTTACAGTAAAAGATATTCAAGAGCTTTATAGTTTTAGAACAGAAATAGAACGTTTTGCTTTTTCTCTAGTGTGGGAAAAAAGAACAGAACAGTTCCGTGATGACCTTTTAATGCAAAAGGAACGTCTGACTAAAGCAATAACATCAGGCGATGCAGCAGGCACTATTTTTGAAGAATTAGAGCTACATAATGTTGTCTATAACTATTGTGAGCATGACCTGTTAAAGGACAGTTGGCAGAGGATTCGAGGTCGCCTACACCTTTATTTCAACTTGCATCAAAAAGCTCATAACCGATCTGGCCCAGGTCTTACCGCACACGATGAGTATGTCCGACTTGCCTGTGAAAACGATCTAAACGCTATGCTCAAACATGTATCCTCACACATGCAACAGGGCTATGCCAAAGTTGAAGACTATGTATCGATGATTAATCAACATTTAAAATAAACAATAACAATAGAGCCCCTTAAACTTAGACAAAACTGCGCCATCATAACGCAAGAAAGACAAGTCCGAATCAAAACCGTGCAAAGAAAAATCATCAAAACCTATCAAAATGTTTGTTTTTACTATTCAAAAAAACTTATTTTGAAGTCATGAAAATGGAGACAAACATTGATTATTCTTGCCAGACATGGACAAACCGAGTGGAATAAAGTCAAACGTCTACAACCCTTCTTGGCAAAGATTAAATTTAGTACAACGTAAACTAATTCACGTCGTGAATTTTTCCATGTTGCTGTGGGCATAAATCACTCGTTAGCAGAACGCCTCGTACTCAAACATGTCCGACACATTCACAATCAAGACGAAATCCACCTCCCCCATCACTTTATAACATTGCTTCACTTATGGTGATTGATTAAGGAAGATGCGAACAAGTCCTTCCCATGAGACAATTCACTTTTAATCTTCGAGCATGACCATGTCACACCAACTCACTTTTGCCGATAGCGAATTCAACAATAAACGTCGTAAAACACGTAAAGAGATTTTCTTAACGCGCATGGATGAATTGATGCCATGGGACCAGCTTGAAGCGG
>TARA_R110001583_G_scaffold186381_1_pt1 | contig 10226 bp, 2 predicted proteins | sample TARA_R110001583 | Tara Oceans TARA_R110001583 (sample SAMEA4398432) | marine metagenome | biome: Polar Biome; feature: [MES] marine water layer (ENVO:01000295) within the mesopelagic zone...; material: water (ENVO:00002006), including particulate matter (ENVO:01000060) such as...... | reverse complement strand
CAGACAGCACACTAGTAGTGTTCGTGCCGCACTGAGCTTTCCCTTCTCGTCTGATAGTAACTGTTTAAATATATCCATACGTTGTATTCCCCTCTTAAGGCATAAACCACGGCCCTCGGCCACCTGTTTCTTTTACAAGTTCTTTAATTATTTCACTAGCCATATCAAGCTGCTTAATGCGGTCCTGACGTAAACCTTCCTTATCCCTGGCCCGTAACTCTTGACCCCCTACTCCTTGATATCCATCGGAAAAGTCTTTAATTCTACGTAGAATACCTTCTAAGTCCTTGGGTGTCATACTTAGACTTCGTGCAGCCCCATCTAAATCACCAGGGAACTTCTGCAGAGCCTTGGCCACTCTCTCTCGTAAACGCCCCTGCTCATCTTTATTTCTTAAGTTTTGTTCTTGAACACGGTACTCTTGCAACGCTTTCGCAATAGTTTGTAGCTCGCCATACGCTTGCAATTCTACTTTATGCTCTTCGTAGAATTTGTCAGACTTTTCCTTTGAAATCCATTTGGCTTCTACCATCGCATTATAATCCCTAGCTTGCTTGCCTACTTTTTCTAACCATCCGTAAACAGATTGTTGGTCTCCTCCTAGACCCTTACGGCTCATGAACAGATTTTGGCCCCATTGGTCCTGCCAATCATCCATATCGTATTTGGTGCCAATCGTAGACATGCCATGTTGTTCCATGGCCAGAGCCTCTGCCGTCTCTTTGAGCATCATGCCTATCGGCCCTATCGCTGCATTGACTCCGTATGCGACTTTCTCAGGGCTGGAAAGTGGAGTATCCCTTAACCAGGGGAAGCCATTGGCAAATTCTGCCAGCCCTCTGGCTATTGGACCGGTGCCTGGACCCTGTTGGAGTATTGGTGAAAGCTGGTCGTCCCAATAGTTTACAATAGGTTGTTGCCTGTACCTATCTTCGTTATTCCACATATCATAAAGAGGCGATATCGCCTGGGGCATCATATTATACCTTACGCCCCTTTTTATCGCATCCCATGTTTCCCTCGTGGCATCCTTAAACCCATGTCCCTCGTCCATAACCCATCTTGTTATTTGCGTAGGAATAACATGAGTTATAACCCCTAGCTCATGAGGTACAGGATATTTGAAATAGGTGCCGTCGCCCATAGGTATCAAGAGATAGTTCCCCCGACTCATTTCAGTCTGGCGTTGATAATCCTCGTCATCAAACGTCATCATAGTTAGCATTGACGATCCGACGCCCATGGTTATCAGTCTGCCCCAGATTTTGGCACGGTCCCGTTTCCAGAAAGGAAGAGCATCCCACTCTGTGCGAGTATATCCATAATGCCCTGTTGTCGGAACATTTACAGTATCACCCTTGAAAACGGTTCTCCAAGAAACATTTAATCCTTGTAAGGAGCCGTTTATAAATGGAGCCATGCTCGCCCATATCCTAATAAAAGGGTTTCCCCCTCCCTTGCCATAATTCAACTGCTCAATCGCAGACTGATTGGCGGTTTCTCTATTGCCAGTCTTAGCCATTTGCATTTCCCAGATCGATGCCCTACCAGCAAGCTCCACATGAGACGAAATGGTTCCCATCATATGCCATACAAGGGGCACCCATTGCAGTGGATTGATTATCTCTTTGGGACCCCATCTATCAGGACTCATGTATTCCTTGAGTGCCTTTATCGCCTTTCCAGCTAGGGATTTAGTGTCGATATCTTTATCTATTATTGCTTTAACCCAGAGTTCTTCGACGTTTTCATTAAGGATGGTTGTTGTTTTCATTATGTCAAAACCAGGATCTCCCCCAAACGCCCTCACATCCTTCTGCGTGTCGCTTGACTTGTCCTTGTCCAACAACGCCCCACTGGTAAGTACGCTTATGTCAGCAGCCTTATCAAGAAGTGTCATAAAAAAGTTGACGCCCCCATCACTAAAGCCATGAAATAACATTCCCAACGTACCATCTCTCAGAAGATTTCGTTGTATGAATCCAGTAGACCTGGTAACTAGTTGCCGTACCGCATCCGAAGGGAATCTCAGTGCCTTCCAAATCCAGTTATCCTTGACAGGCTCCCCGCCCACACCGACCATTACACTCCACAGTCTTTCTGGGCTAAACCCTATTTGCATCGCAGCCTTTACTACGGGCTTGTCATCGACCTCGAAGATTCTATCGACACCCTGCATCTTGACACGTATATACTTTTCTGAGCCTTTCCCTGACTTGGCCTCACTCATCGAAACCTTACCCGTCACATCCCTGGCTCTTCCCAGTGCAATCAAATCACGGATAGCTCGCAGGTGCCAAACATTATTCATTGTATCACGTACTACAGCCTGTGCATTGCGAGCATTATTTGCAAACAGGTCATCATGCATAGGTGACTCACTGGCCTTCAGTTGTCTGGACATCATGTCGTCACCAATTACCCTGCTGATATCCATCTCTCCACCCTCTAAAAACTCAGGAGCAATATACCTTGGAACATACGGCATCTCTGTTAATGCATCGTACCTTTCCTTGGTAATCAGTTCACCATTGTAAGCTGTCTTCAAGCTATGATTTGTGAACTCATTAAGGACATCCCAGAATTTTACAACTGGACTATTAGTGCTTTCCACGTGTGCTATAAGATCATTCAGCTTTTTTTCGTAAGCCTTAGCACTCAGCCTGTCTCCTACTTTTTTTAGTACCTTGCCTTTTTCGTTTTTCGGTAAAACGTCGCCCTCTTTATACACTGCGTCAGGATCAACCTTTTTTGTTATTTTAACCATACGTTTTCTATCTGACCTATAACGATGTATGGCTTCTTCCTTTCGTCTTCGTTGCTCAGATGTCCAGGCTTTCCTGTTTTTCCAGAAATCATGTTGTTCCTTGGCCCACTGCAGTTGCTTACCTAACCCGTAAAGAGTCGCCACCATCTCATCCTTGGGGGCACCATCTATAATGGCAAATATTTCCTTCAAGCCAGGGATTTTATCCATGCCATATTTTTCTTTTAAAAAATCACTGCGAACATCTACATACCTAAACTCGCCCCTGTCTGCACTTGCTCCTGTATAGGTTAAGGGGCCGTCTATCATCATACTCTTAGTGAAATTACCAGCCATGTCAGCAACAGTTTTCGCCCACAATGTACTAGATAGGGCAGAGATAGCGGTTACATCAAAAAGAGTAGCAACTTCTTGCTCCAGGCGTGTAAGCGGCCTATTCACATCAAACACCATGCCCGTTAATTTACTGCTTAGACTACCTTCTATTTGTTTCTTGATGTCTTCATCAAAGATCCTCACGGCATCTGCAGGGCTGTCACCCCTGCTCATTGCTTCCCCAAGAACCTCAAGCACTTTAATAAATGGTTCCTTCCCTTCGATATTTTGTGCGTCAGCTAGTTTTATAGTTTGATCATCAAAGATCGTTTGCCTTGCAAAGAACCTCGTATGCTCAGAAGACATAGTATAAGGCTCTGCCCTACCAGCTAAGACATCCAAGGTATGGCCTAACACTGCACCATCGGCATCCAATTCCAGGTCAAGCTGTTTGCCCACCAAAGGGATTACCGTTTTGTTGCCCCCTGACAAGATATCGTTATACTCCGCCTCGTCACTCAGCCTTTTGATTTCATCTGGAGGGATGGGTGCACTTTTCTGGATTATATTTCTACGAGAAAGTATTCGCTTGGAAATAGCATCGACCTTGGCTTGTTGCATCTTTCGATCTGCCTCATTCGTGGTGCTATCCCTTAAAGCCATGGCAACCCGATACTCGCCCTTCTCATCCAGGCTGGCATACCTCATAAGCCGTACCGCTCCAGCAGGAAGACCAGGTATTAATTCTTTTTGATCGGATAATAAGCCTCGCTGGTCTCTAGCTCTTTGGGCAGTCTTGCCCGTAGACATGGCTGTATAGATGTTCCAAATACTTGCTATTTCAGCTTGCTGTGCAACCCTAGCAATACCACCAAGGAAATTCTCAGCCTTAGTATGGACTTTATTCATCGCATTAGACAAGATTTTCATCTGTACTGGATACCTATCCTTATTCGATATCATCTCAGCAAGAAAGTCTGACACGGCATGCATTAGTGCGTCCTCTGGGTTTGGAGCCACACCGTTTTCCTTTGTCATCTCAATCGCTTTTGCTTGCAACCAAGTAAGGTTGTGGTTGGCAGCCTCTGGATTTATAAAATCAGGGACAGTGGTATTCGCAACAAACTTACCCAGTTGTTGTCTTTCCTCTTGATTAAAGAGCATTCTTTGCAACATATCAAAAATTGCAGGTTTAGCGATTGCCTTCATAACCTCTGGACCTATCGTCTTCATGTCACTACGAGGATCTAATGACGACAGATTATAAATAATTTCACCAATAGGGCCAGACTCCCTTAACACAGAGGATGCATCACCCATGTCCTTACCTGCTATTAGGACATCGGTTAGTATGTTAAACTCACTATCTGCCTCAGCAACAAGCTGATACTTCATATCTTCCCGTAAATCCAAAGAATTAATTACATCGTTTATAGCATCCTTGATTAGCCGTAATTTTTTACCAGTAACCTCTATAACCGTTTGCCTTAATTCCTGCGAGGTTGGGTCCATTGTAGATGGAATAGCACCCTTTAAAATAAGATCTTTATATACCTCTCTAGCTGTTGCAGATTGGGACATTAGGGAGGCAACAGGTTGCTTCCTTAATATGGAACGAGTGCCGCTACCCAAAAGACCCATGCTGTCTAACTGTCGCATACCAAGACTATCGGCAAGATACGGTGCCAGCATATCTACAAACTGCCTCGTAGTTACCGGCCTAGCATCTCTGTCCGTCTTTGCCCTTTTTTCATTGTACTCATCCGTCATTGCTTGAACATTCTGGGCATGCTCTTTGTCTTTCAAAATATCTTTTATCATTTCAGGCTTGGCCTCAGAGACCCAGTAATCATCTTCAGATATTTCGGTGCCCGCCTTAAGGTCAAGCCTTATCCTATCAGTATCTCCATCTGCTACAAGGACTTTTGATTCCAACAGCCTTGCAACGGCTTCACCAAACACACCCTCATCAAAGGTTACCCCTCTAGCGTCCAATTCTGATTTTACTCGACTTGATAATTCAGCTATGGAGGTCTCTGGGGAAGTACCAAGGTTAGAGATATTTACCAGATGACTAGTTATCTGATCGACATGTATATCCAATACCTCATCTGCATACATATCAGGAAGATAGTTTTCCTTTGTAACACGCACCTTCGGAATACGTGCCAAGCTGAAATATATCAATGCCTTTTGTTCGGGAGTCGCATCACTCCACTGGTCCACCGCTGCTAGGTCACGTAATAATCTACGGAACGGCAAGCTGTCTACTCCCGTACCACCAGCATAAGCTACATTTTTAATGGTAGACGAAATACCCTCCAGGCTTCCGTCTCCCCGTAAGAAGTAATTTTTTGAGCGAAGAAGATTTATTATATCTTTAGCTTCAATAGCCTTCTTCGGATTTTTGATAATTCTTTTTCTGACTCCATCTACCAACTCACGGGTTTCCTCATTGAGAGAGGCTAGGATTGGAAGAGTTGCAATACGATTTCGCTCTTCAAGATCAACGTCTGCATCTATTCTATCTGACAACACCTCACCGAAAACTGTGTTCCTCTTGTCCTTGTTTGCAATAAGAAGATCAACAATACGTTTAACGTCTTGTGCAGGAATGTTGCTAGAAAATACTTTATTTGTAAGACTGCCATTTAGCTGGGCCTCCTGGTTCCTTGCATCTCCTTCTATTTCAAACACCTGCTCCCGCATTATATCTCTTTCATCGTCAATATTATTTTGTCGCATAAATCGTTGACGGAGGGATTCTTCTATTTTGTTTATCTTAACATTTTCATGTGTACCTGTTTCATCAGAATATTTTAGTGCCGTTATATTTTTCTCAGTTAACTCTTTTATTTTCGCAATGGTATCGCCAGCATTAGCATCATGTTGTGCAGTCACATTTAGCATACTTGTTAGCCAGGAATTCAACTCTTGTGAACTTTTAAAGCCAAGTTGTTTGGCAACCACTTTACTTAAGCGTTCGTTGTTAGCAAGTATGTCTGACGCATTCTTAAGCTGGTTATTTAAAAAGGCTATGTGAAACCTTTTATCTGTATTATCTAAGGCTTCCCCTTCTTCCTGAATTTGAATGTCACCAACAAAAATGGTTTCCATGTTGGCTTGTATAACATTGCCATCTTCATCTAGGATAGGATTTTGATCATGAAGATCCTTGTTTTTGGCTTTCAAACTCCTCTTGCTTTCCTCGATCCCATCGAACGACTTGGTAGCATCTTTTTGCTTCCCTAACGGGAGCATTTCCCCTCTAAATAAACCAATATTTGATACCAACGCCCTGGCAACTTGAGAAGGACTAAAGCTTCCGTTATCACTCGCAGCTTTAGTTTGATCTAGTTTTACAGGAATAGAGATTTCTTCATCTAAAAACTCTAAGCTTTCTTCATCTATACTGGTATCTACATCTTGTGAGCCTCTGCCTCCATGAATACCAAGTATTTCTTCCAAAGCAAAACCACCCTCAAGGCCCCCTGGACTCATTACTGAGTATAGCCAATCGGAGTTACTAAGTTCGGAGCTTTGAGCTACCTCTTCGGCATTACTTGCTCGTGCTGTTTCGGCAAGCTTTATACGATCCTCTTTCTTTTGTTGATACTGCTCAGAATTGGTAAGCCCCCCATTGTCATAATTATGTCTTTTTGCGTTACCAAGTATTTCCCCCATAACCTCGATTCGTCTAGATCCTTCATCACGAATTAAAGAAGCAACTCTAACTTTCGCATCAGGGTCTAACGATGAATTAAGAACAGATTCCTCTAGTGCTTTGTAGTAATTCTCAAATCTAATGTACTCTCGCTCAAGAGCTTTAAAGTCTGTATGAGAATTTTGTAGACCTATCAATAAATTTTTACTTATAGGTCTTTTTATACTTGCTTCTATGCCTTCCCAAGCCTTAATTACTTCTTCTGATTCATCAGCATCACGTAGCCTTTGTCCAACATTTTGGATATACTCCTCTGATTCTAAAAGGGCATAGCCTTCGGTCTGCATAAATCGTCGAAGCTCTACCTCTGCTGAGTCATCAGCGGTTCTGTCGCCACCTGAAATATATTTACCAGGCAACATGGCCCTTGCCAGCGAAGCCAATGCACCCGCTGCACCACCTACTACAAATTCTTGTTCGGCTTCTCTAGCCCAGTTATTGAACGCTTTCTCGTCGTAGGTCCTCGAAACTATTGTTTGTCCCACTCCTGCAAGTGCTTCTTGTGTCCCTTCTCCTATTCCACCTTTTAAAACATCCATTACTGGAGTCATCCGTCCAGGTAGTTGTCTTTGAACAGGCCAGAATTTTTTATTAAATCCATACCTACCCACTTTGAGTGGCATAACTTCAGTCAAACCAATAGCTGCACCAGGTACAAGCCTAGACAGTTCAGACAACCAAGGAAGATCTCTACCTGATCGAAGCTCATATTCATTTATCTTGTCCTCCTGGGTAGAAAGGCCCACTCCTGCACCCATTACCAGACTAGCCAGACCTACAGTTCCCATAATTGGAAGAGCAACAGTAGCGGATGTACCCAGGGCTAATGCGGCCAAGCCAGCTACACCAGCATAGGCAGCAACCTGACCCATAGCACCACTGATTGCAGGACCCATTAGTCCTTGATACCGTGGATCACTCTCTAAACTAGGAAGGAATCCTTTATCAACAATACCTCTTAATGTTTCTTCAAACTTCGTATCTTTGCCCGGTGTAGCGACATTGGCCCAACCCTTGAATGAACGTATGGGTGTACTTATTGCTTCCCTAACGGGAGCCTTTATTATCTCTCTGCGATAGTCTGGGTCTTCTTGGAATGCTTTAACAAAGTCCATAGGATTATACGCATCTTTCATACGATTTATAGTATCCATTGGATTATATTTTCTTGCAAGATATCCTGCTATACCACCAGACCGCTGAAAAGGCTGCATCGTCTTAAGCCAGAGAGGTAAAGACATATCTGGAATTGCTTCTGGTGGTACAGATAGGAAGGGACTAAAGTCGGGATCTTCTGTTTTCCCTTGGAGTTCTTTTTCCTGCATGAAGTTTTGATAACCTTGCCAAACCGATTCGGGTATCTCCTGAGTGCTTCCATCGGGGAGCGTAATCGTACGCATACGATCTTGTTGAGTACCCGTCAACCCAGCTATACCATTACTCATTACTATCTCCTAAATAATGTTTCCATCTCGTAGTTCTTGCTCAGTACCAGATACCGCCCGATGAGGTTTCTGGGGTTATGGCGTCCTCAGGGTTTTTTTTTTCAGTAGAAAACTCAGGGAACTTACTCCCATATTCTTCCGAAAAAAGTCTCATTAATTCCTCTATGGGCGGTTCTACACCTTCACGCAGATTCATACCAGGCATACCTGATCCAGCGGTTATACTGGGGACCAGTTTAAATAGTTCTTCTATCGCCTCAACAGCAGGACCTTGATTACCTGGTGGCATAGATGCCATTACTGTTCTCGCAGTCTGCAGCAGGACAGCAAGGTTGTTCGGAGTTAGCTCTCTGCCCGCTTGGATTTCCCGTGTAACCGTATCTATTGTTGCCATAAGTTTTGTAATCTCTAATCTTTCGGTTCGGTCGGCTGTTAACAACGCCTGGTCGAGAGCAGCTTGCACTTCAAATAATGACTGGGTGCTACGGTCTGCTGCTGTATCCGCTATTTCTAGCTGACCTGTATCAATAAGATTTTGTAATGAATTCTGCTCCGCACTATAATCCTTTCTAGCAGCACGTAAAGAATCTAGACCTTCAGGATAAGCGTCTTCATCTCCAAGCAAATGACTTATAAGTATCTGTTTTTTTCTGGATGCTAAATCTTCTTCCTGAAGTGATCTTAAACCTTTTCGTTCTTCTTGCTGTCTACGAATAATCTCTTCACGAAGCTCTCTCGCTGTCACTTGTTGAGCAGTTTCTCCTTGTCGTCTTTTTTCCTCGTCATCTATTCTTTTCCTTATTTGAGCCTCACGTGATGTACCCGTGAGTTCTCCATCAGATGATGTATCATTAAGCTCTCCCAACAAAACACTTATCTGCTCCAAAAGATCGGCACCTGGAACTGTTGCATCATTTCCTCCACTCCAACCCATGCCTCGGTTGTTAGCGATTTGAGCCATCATAAATTCCCGAAAAGCTTCTGCATCGAAATCGTACTCCGAGGATTCTGGATCATTAACTGTGCTTCCTCCAACGGGTCTAAAGGATAGGTCAGTACTTGTATCATCCACTGGCGTCCAACTAGCTATTTGTTCAGGAAAATTTGATGATCTATCATTCATTTCTTCAAGCGTCTTTAACTCAGCTTCTGTTAATTTTGTTCCCGATCCCGAAACAAAATCTGGCATCGTGGGCACAGTCCAATTACTAATATCCATCTCTTCCTCTGAGGAGATGTCCATATCGTCATCGATTAGATGGCCAACGGCTGGTCCATGTGCATGAGGTTCAATACCACCACCAGAATGATAGCCTGGAATCATACCGCCCTGGGCAAACTGACCTATACCTGGTTCCTGATATGGGGTGCCGCCCATACCTTCTGACATTCCGCCCATACCTTCCTGCATTCCTCGCAACTTCTGGGCTGTAATAGTATCAGTATTAACCTGTGGGTTTGTATCGGGATTTCTTTCGGCAACCTCAATCAAGACAGGTGCCTCCATCAATTCCAATTCTTTCATCATCTCAGGATTTTGCAAGAGCTTTTGCAAGTACTCATTAGTTACACCGCTTAATAATTCGCCTTGTTGATGTAGACTGAGTGCCATGATTATCTCCTCATCCCTCTAAGGAACTGACTATACATCGGCCCTACTATTCCACCATGCCTCTGGCCTGGTACTGTAGTCTTACTTACATCGTCCTGACCCAGAACCTTTCCCGTAGTCTTAGACCAATCACTTGGCCCTGTTCCGTATGTTGTTTGTGTTACCCCAGGCTTATACGGCAGATTTGACATTGCACCGGTTTGCCAGTCTATATTCTTACGCTCCTGATTCAAGCGATTCTGAAAGTCTTGATATCCAACGTCTAGGGATTTCTGTTGTAGGTCACGACGCTGTTGCCCGACCATACCCAAGTCACCCGTTCTTTGCCTTTGCTGTGCTTGCTGTTGTCCCCCAAGGGTCGCC
>TARA_R110001583_G_scaffold39765_3_pt1 | contig 10233 bp, 5 predicted proteins | sample TARA_R110001583 | Tara Oceans TARA_R110001583 (sample SAMEA4398432) | marine metagenome | biome: Polar Biome; feature: [MES] marine water layer (ENVO:01000295) within the mesopelagic zone...; material: water (ENVO:00002006), including particulate matter (ENVO:01000060) such as...... | reverse complement strand
TTCTCGTTTTAAGATACTTGATTTTACGTCGTCGTTTAATTCGTTCGACTGAATATTGCTTGTTATAATTTGATTGTCAAAAGTAAAATTGGTAAAGTTGTTAATTTTGGAAATGTTTAATTCTATGTCCAATCTTTTTTTACCCGAGAAGCCATAATTTTTAATGGAATCTTTCACAAAATAAGATCCATTTAAATCACTTGTAATCGTGAAATCTTGTGGAACTTTAAATGTGATATTATAATCGGTAAAGTCAACATATAAATCATCTAAATCTAAATTGTTGTAAAGCTGCCATTTTGTATCAAAAATTGCAGGTGCTAAATACCAATATCTTAAGTTATATTCAAGTTCATTTTCGCCGTATTTTGTAAACTTATCATTTGGGATTTTTACTAAATAAGTTATAGTTATTTTAACTGAATCTTTAGGTTTTAAAGGTTCGTTTAAAGCTACTTTTAAAATATCTGGATTTTCTTCTGTTATTTCATAATTGGCAGTGTCAAAGTTTACAGAAATTCCATTAATTGTTGTATTACCTCTATGTTTGTCTGATGTAAAATGAAATGTTTTTGAATAATTTTCGATAAACCTATTTGCTAAAGGAGTTTGTTTATCTTTATAAGCATTTGGCCAATTATGAAAATATACTTCGTTTAAAATACGATCCGATTTATTATAAAATGCTGTTTCTTGTTGGATTTTAATTTCGTTTGTTTCTGTAATTAAAGTAGCAAATATTCGTATATTATTTGTTTGGCAAAATGTTTTATTATAACAAATAGCCATTAAAAATAATAGTAAATAAGTGTAACTTTTCAAGGGTTATTATATTTAAAAATTAGGGCTTAAACTGTATTTTTTATAGAAATTATCAATAACATCTAACACTTCTTTTTCTGTATCAACTAACGAAATTAAATCTAAATCTTTAGGACTAATAGTACCTTCTTGAAGCAAGGTGTTTTTAATCCATTCAAATAAACCAGACCAAAACTTTGTTCCAACTAAAATAATTGGAAATTTTCCTATTTTTTTTGTTTGAATAAGTGTAATGGCTTCAAATAATTCGTCCATTGTACCAAATCCACCAGGCATAACAACAAATCCTTGTGAATATTTTACAAACATTACTTTTCGTACAAAAAAGTAATGAAAATCCAAACTTTTGTCAGAGTCAATATAGGGATTGTCGTGTTGTTCAAAGGGTAATTCAATATTTAATCCAACAGAAGTTCCTTTGCCTCGATGAGCGCCTCTATTACCAGCTTCCATAATTCCAGGGCCACCTCCAGTTACCACTCCATAACCGTTTTTAGTTAGTTCGTAAGCTATATTTTCAGCCAATTTATAATAGGAGTGATCTTCTTTTGTTCTTGCCGAGCCAAAAATACTAACGCAAGGACCAATTTTACCCAAACGCTCAAAGCCTTCAACAAATTCTGCCATTATTTTAAAAATTGCCCAAGAGTCGTTGGTTTTAATTTCGTTCCAAGTTTTTTGTTGAAATTTATCTCTTATTTTTCTATCTTCATTAGGAGTCATATTACTATTGTATTTTAATATTTTACTTCTTTAAGTTAAAAAATTAGGAGCCTAATGTAATTCTTTTTTTAAGAATTGGGCTGTATAACTTTTTTTATTCAAACATATTTCTTCTGGAGTTCCAAAGCAAATTAATTGCCCGCCATTTTTTCCACCTTCCATACCAATATCTATAACGTAATCTGCTAATTTTATTACGTCCATATTATGCTCAATAATTAGAACGGTATTCCCTTTATTGGTTAATTTATTTAAAACATCCATTAATACTCTAATATCTTCAAAATGTAATCCGGTTGTTGGTTCATCTAATATATAAAAGGTATTTCCTGTATCTCTTTTAGATAATTCTGATGCTAATTTAATACGCTGTGCTTCACCACCAGAAAGAGTTGTAGATTGTTGCCCTAAAGTTATATAGCCTAAACCAACATTGTTTATTGTTTTTAGTTTACGAGAAATTTTTGGGATATTTTCAAAAAATAGAACAGCTTCTTCAATGGTCATATTTAAAACATCTGAAATTGATTTTCCTTTATATCTAATTTCTAAAGTTTCTCTATTAAAACGTTTTCCTTGGCAAGTTTCACATTCCACATGCACGTCGGGTAAAAAGTTCATTTCTATTACTCGAACGCCACCCCCTTGGCAAGTTTCACACCGTCCACCTTTTACATTAAACGAGAATCGACCAGCTTTGTATCCTCTAATAGAGGCTTCGCTGGTTTTTGCATATAAATTTCTAATTTCGCTAAAAACACCTGTGTAAGTTGCTGGATTTGAACGAGGGGTTCTTCCAATTGGAGATTGATCAATATCAATTACTTTATCTATATGTTCCAGTCCATTTATAGATTTATAAGGCATCGGTTTTTTTACACCTCTATAGATATGATGGTTTAAAATTGGATATAACGTTTCATTTATTAAAGTAGATTTACCACTTCCAGAAACTCCAGTAACACAAATCATTTTTCCTAAAGGAAAATCAACTGTCAAATTTTTTAAATTATTTCCAGTAGCTCCAGATAACGTTAATTTTTTTCCGTTTCCTTTTCGTCTTTTTTTAGGAACGCTAATTTCTTTTGTTCCATTAAGGTATGCTGCAGTTAATGTGTCGTGTTGTTTTAATTCAGTAAAAGTTCCTTCGCTTACTATTTCTCCTCCATGAACACCTGCTCCTGGACCAATGTCTAACACAAAATCGGCGTGTTCAATCATATCTTTATCGTGCTCAACAACAATTACAGAATTACCAATGTCTCTTAAATTTAACAGTGATTTAATTAGTTTTTTGTTATCACGCTGATGTAAACCTATACTCGGCTCGTCTAAAATATAAAGTACTCCAACCAATTGAGAACCAATTTGAGTAGCCAATCTTATGCGTTGAGCTTCGCCTCCAGAAAGTGATTTTGAGCTTCTGTCCAATGCTAAATAATCCAAGCCTACATCTAATAAAAATTGAATGCGTGTTCTAATTTCTTTTAGTATTTCTGAAGCTATTAGGAGTTGTTTTTTTGATAATTTTTCTTCAATTGTTGCAAACCATTCTGCTAATTCCGACAAATCAAGTTGCGCTAATTCAGAAATGTTTTTTTTATTTATTTTAAAATAAAGAGTTTCCTTTTTTAAACGATTGCCATTACAAGAATCACAATCCATTTCGTCCATAAAATCGTTTGCCCATCGTTTTATGGAGGTAGATTCACTTAATTTATATTGATTTTCTATAAAGTTGAGAATTCCTTCAAAATCTATTTCATAATTACGGGTAATACCCATTGTTTTTGAAGCAATTTCAAATTTTTCTTTTCCACCATTTAAAATAATTTCTAACGCTTCTTTAGGAATACTTGAAATAGGATCATTAAGCTTAAAATTATAACGATCTGCAATTAATTGAAGTTGTTTAAAAATCCAACTGCTTTTTTGTTCGCCTATTGGTGCAATTCCACCATTTTTAATTGAAATACTTGAGTCTGGAATAATTTTTTTGACATTAACTTTATGAATTCGTCCTAGTCCATTACAAGTAGAACATGCGCCTTTTGGTGAATTAAATGAAAATGTATTTGGTTCTGGGTTTGGATAAGAAATTCCAGTTTCTGGACACATTAAATCTCTACTAAAATATCTAGGGTTATTGGTATTATGCTCTATAACCATTATTATATTTTCACCCGAATATAAAGCAGTTGTTATAGTTTCTTCTAACCTTTTTTCTGAAGCTGGATTAACCAATAATCTATCAATTACTATTTCTATATCATGCATTTTGTATCTATCAAGACGCATTCCTTTTTCAATTTCTCTAATTTCGCCATCAACACGAACTTTTACAAAACCTTGCTTAGCAATTTGCTCAAATAATTCTCTATAATGCCCTTTTCTTGATTTTATTATTGGAGCAAGAACAACTATTTTTTTTTCATTAAACTCGCTTAAAATCAATTCTTTAATTTGCTCATCGCTATAACTTACCATTTTTTTATTAGTATTATAGGAGTAAGCATCAGCTGCACGCGCAAAAAGTAATCTTAAAAAATCGTAAATTTCGGTAATGGTTCCAACAGTTGAACGCGGACTTTTATTGGTAGTTTTTTGCTCTATTGAAATTACAGGCGAAAGACCATCAATTTTATCTACATCTGGTCTTTCTAATCCTCCTAAAAACTGACGCGCATAGGCAGAAAAAGTTTCAATATATCTTCTTTGACCTTCCGCATAAATAGTATCAAAAGCTAATGATGATTTTCCACTTCCGCTTAAACCAGTAATTACTACTAATTTTTCTCTAGGAATTCGAACATCAATATTTTTTAAATTATGAACCCGAGCTCCTAAAACTTCAATATATTCTTCGTGTTTTGCCATTAGATTTTTGGAAAGTTGCAAAGTTAAAAAAATGTAACTACAAATTAGAGATTCAACGATATCTTATTTTGAAAATTAGTATATTGCGTTAAAATTTAAAGCCTGTGAAGTGGATTCATTCTTTAAGACATTTTTTTGAAAAACATGGCTTTGCAGTATCTTCGAGATTTGCAGATAGGTTAGGTATAAATGTGTCAAATGTTCGATTGTTTTTTATTTATATCTCATTTGTAACGTTGGGTTTTTCATTTGGAATTTATTTAACATTGGCTTTTTTGTTGAAATTGAAAGATATGATTTATACAAAAAGAAATTCGGTATTTGACTTATAATGAGCAATTTTTTGAAAAAAAAAATATACATATCACTAGCCTTATTTATTTCAATATTAATTATTGGGGTATTTGGTTATATGTCACTTTCTGGTGATAAGTTTGTAGATGCATTGTATATGACAGTAATTACAATTACTACTGTTGGTTTTGGTACATTGCATCGGTTGTCAGATGCTGAAAAATTATTTACAGTATTTTTAATTTTATCGAGTGTTGTTGTAATTGGTTATTCAGTTACGGCAATAACCGAATATTTGGCTAACGGAGAATTTTTTCAACTTTTAAAATTAAAAAAAGTGCAAAATCAAATTGATAAATTAAACGGGCATACCATTGTTTGTGGTTATGGAAGAAACGGAAGACAGGCCGTTGTTAAGTTAAAAAACTATAAAAAACCATTTGTAGTTGTTGAAATAGACAAAATTATTATTGAAGATTTAGAACGCCAAAATATTTTAGTAGTTCAAGGCGATGGACGAAACGATGAAACATTGAAACAAGCTGGGATTGAAAAAGCAAATAGTTTAATTACTGCATTTCCTCAAGACGCAGATAATTTATTTGTGGTGCTATCAGCACGTCAATTAAATAAAAATTTAATTATTATTAGCAGAGCTTCAAATGACTCATCATTTGATAAATTAAAATTTGCCGGGGCTACAAATGTAATAATGCCAGACAAGTTAGGAGGAGAACATATGGCTTCTTTAGTTGTAACTCCCGATATTATTGAGTTTGTTGATAAATTAACTTTAACTCAAGAAGAAGGTTCTACAAATTTAGAGGAAGTTGCAATAAATGATTTGTCTTCTGAATTTTTAAATAAATCAATTCTCGATTTAGATCTACGCAAAAAAACAGGTTGTTTAATTATTGGTTTTAAGTCGGCAGACCAAAAATATATCATAAACCCATCTTCAGATATAAAATTAACACCAAATTCGCTTTTAATTGTTTTAGGAAAACCAGATCAAATTGTAAAATTAAGAGAAGTATGCTGTATTTGAAATAAATTGTGAGCCTATATTGGTTTAAGTTTAATTAAAAAAATGACTAAATTCTTTTATAGTTAAAAATTTGTACTAAACTCATTTTTTTGCCATATTGCGATAACTTTTTAAAACCAACCCATATATTATGAATAAAAAGCTTCTATCACTGCTACTGTTAGTAGTGTCATTTACAACATTTGCTCAAGAATCAGTAGAAAAAGGATTAGATGAAAGAATTGATCATGCATTTGGAAATGCAACTGGATGGTTTGTTAATTTTATTTTTTATCAAATACCTTTCTCGGATAATGTTAAAATTTATTGGGTATTATTTCCGTTAATTTTAGGAGCTCTTTATTTTACATTTTATTTCAATTTTATAAATTTTAGAGGTTTTTTCACCTCAATAAAAATAGTAAGTGGAAAGTATGATGATTTAGAAGGAAGAATAGATCATAATGTTGAAGTTTCAAAAACTGTTTTTACAGATGATGGTGATAATCCAGATACAATAAGAATAGAAGGACATGAAGGGGAGGTTTCTCATTTCCAAGCTTTAACAGCTGCATTATCAGCTACCGTTGGTTTGGGTAATATTGCAGGAGTCGCTATTGCAGTTTCAATTGGTGGTGCCGGTGCAACTTTTTGGATGATAGTTGCGGGGTTTTTAGGAATGGCATCTAAATTTGTAGAGTGTACATTGGGTGTAAAATATAGAGATATTGAAGCAGATGGAACAGTCTTTGGAGGCCCAATGTATTATTTGACAAAAGGATTAAAAGAAAAAGGTTTAGGTAAATTGGGGAAAGTATTAGCAGCTTTATTTGCGGTATTTGTTATAGGAGGATCATTTGGAGGTGGAAATATGTTTCAAGCAAATCAAGCTTTTCAATTGGTTGAAAATATTACAGGAGGTGAAGCATCTTTTTTAAATGGTAGAGGTTGGCTTTTTGGAGTAATTATGGCTATTTTAGTAGGTGTTGTAATTATTGGTGGAATTAAAAAAATAGCAAAAGTTACTGATAAAATTGTGCCTTTTATGGTTGTAATTTATGTTGCGGCATCCTTATTTGTTATTATTTCTAAATATGATATGGTAGGAGAAGCTTTTTCACAAATATTTCATGGAGCTTTTAGTCCAGAAGGAGTGGCAGGTGGAGCTATTGGAGTATTAGTTCAAGGTTTTAGAAGAGCAGCATTTTCAAACGAAGCGGGTGTAGGATCTGCATCTATTGCTCACTCTGCAGTAAAAACGAAATTCCCTGCATCTGAAGGGATGGTTGCTTTATTAGAGCCTTTTATAGATACAGTTGTTGTTTGTACCATGACCGCTTTGGTGTTAGTAATTACTGGAAATGTCGCAGCTGAAAATGCAAGTTTAAATGATGCGCAAGCAATTTTATTAACTTCAGGAGCTTTTGCTTCAGTAATTTCATGGTTTCCTTATGTTTTAACTTTAGCGGTTGTGTTATTTGCATTTTCTACTATGATTTCTTGGTCTTATTATGGTTTTCAAGGCTGGGCTTATTTATTTGGGAGGACTAAGAAAATGGAATATGCATATAAATTATTATTCCTTGTTTTTGTTGTAATTGGCTCTGCTGCAAGTTTAGGTTCCGTAATTGGGTTTTCTGATGCAATGATTTTTGCAATGATGGTTCCAAATATGATAGGGCTAGTACTACTAGCTCCAAAAGTGAAAGAAGAATTAACTAAATACTTGAAAGCTATTAAAGCTTCCAAATAAGAATTAATAAACATAAAATTTTTTAATCCCATTTCGGCTAAATTAACGCCAACGAAATGGGATTTTTGTTTTGACTATTGTTTGAAACTAAAAAAATGTTTGAATATGTCATTTATGTTTTTGTAACTTTTGTAACAAAACAGAATGAATCTAAACTACAGTAAAAATGTAAAAAAATAGTTTATTATTAAAAAAAGATTACTAAATTTATAGTAGAATAAGTAGTTTTATCTAATGCGGTTCGTATTAAAAAAACATATTTATTGTTTATCACCTCAATAATTTCACCTCATAGTTTTTCATCCCATATTATGGTTTTTTTATAGTGCTTTCTAAAATAAGTATCCTATTTAATTAGATATTTAATTGAAACTGCGCAAATAATAATCCATAAAAATCGATTTATTAATTTAATATTAAAAAATTATGAAAAATTTACACTTATTTAAAATTGCATTGGGGTTGTTTTTAGCAATGTTTATTACATCTTGTAATAACGATGAATCGCCCCTAGTTTTAACAGATCAACAAGCGGTTCAAGAAGTTGTTTTTGATATAAATAACTTTTTACTAGATCAAGTTTCTTCAAAAGAATTATTTAGCGCTAAAGATAATGGAGAAATTTCTCCTTATGATGATTCAGTACCAACCTGTATTGATTTGGATCCTTCTTATGTAGATGTAACTATTATGGGACCTGATCAAGCTGTAACATTGTATACTTTAAAATTGGTTACGCTTAATAATAAAACTGAAACAGAGGCTTTAAAATTGCCTTCTGGAGGTTATTTCGTAACTGAATTTATAGTAAAAGCAGCTGATGGTACAGTACTTTGGGCTGCACCTATGATTGGAAGTTATTATCAAGTTCTTTGGGAATTAAAAGGGCTTAATCTTCGATTTGATGTGCCTGTATTTGATAAATTAAGAGTTGATATTGATGTACTTTGTTATAGACCTTATGATTATGAAAATTTTGGATTTGTATGGTTTAAATATGCTGTAACTGAAATACATACAGTATGTTTCTATGGAGATATTTGTACCAAATTCTTTGATGAATGGCATGTACGTAATGAAGGAAATCCTTATTTCGATCAAAAGTTTGACGGATATGATTTTCCAGCTATTTTTAGTGTTAAGGTATTTTATAAAGGATCAAATGTTCCTTTAAATGATTTAAATATAAACAGCAATGCTGATTGGAATGGTATTGGAGCACCATTGTGTATAGAATATCCAGACCAAGTTGACATTAAAGGTGAAATTTTTACTTATGAAATTTGGTTGGCAATGGCTGATGGAACTGATATGCTAATTTATGTGGGAGAATTTACTGATACTGCTATGGCTGAAATTGGAAATCCAGATGCATTTGGAGGAACTGATGGTGTATTTGATTTTACTGTAGGAAATTGTTCTTATGATGGAAATGACGCCAATCTTGAATTGCTGCCTTGGATACCAATTCCTGAAACTGCAGATATGGACGCAAAAGTGGCATTTAATGAAATCTATTTAATTCAGGCTAAGTTTAGAGAAGGTACAGTATTACCTGCTGAAATTCCAGGTATAATTGAGGAAGAAATCTGGTACAATACATTGTGTGCTGAAGAGTTTATTACAATTCCATTACCTGCTGCTTATGAAGTTGAATTTTTTTCAACTTTGAACAGAGAACTTCCAGGGTCTAATTTCCCTGCGGCTTATTTAAACTATCCTTGGGGTTCTATTAATTATCTTGCAAATAATTGTGAAGCTTATGTGGCTCTTTATGGATGGACTTATGTTCAACAAGCCCTTTGGTATGTGATAAGTCCAAATCCTAGTGGTACTGCTCCTCAACCTGCTTCCCAATTAGGAGTTAACAATCAACTAGCACAAGAGGCAATGGCTAACCCTGGTTTTATACCAACTGTAGGTGATTATGCGTGTGTATTAATTCACCCTTTAGCTAAAATTGATGTAGTTGGTAAGTCTGGAACAGAAGCTAAGCTTAATTCGCCAGAAGGTTTCCAATTACTTATATTAAGAGTTGACCCTTGATTTATGAGAATTATTTAATGCATTTTGAAAACAATAATTAATTTATTAGCAACTATGAAAACATATAATTAATTTAGAAACTAGTAGTTGTTAAGTTAATTTAATAGATTTGTTGAAATAGCAATAAATATAATTAGAGTTTTTACAAAATATGAATAAATTTAAATCCCATTTCAGGTATAACAAACGCCAACGAAATGGGATTTTCTTTTTGCTATTAATTATTCTAATTCTTCAATTCGGTTTCTTTTTTGTTGATTTTTCATCAAAAGAAATTATTGATATTACAAAAAGTGAGTTTACTCATTTTAAAAAAGAAATGGATTCTTTAAAAATTGCTGAATTAGAAAAAAGAAAGCCTAAAATATATCCATTTAATCCAAATTACATTTCAGATTTTAAAGGGTATCAACTAGGAATGTCTGTTGATGAAATAGATAGACTTTTAAATTTTAGAGCAGCTGGTAAATTTGTAAATTCAGTCGAAGAATTTCAAAGTTTAACTAAAATAAGTGATAGTTTATTAAATAGTATTAGTCCCCATTTTAAATTTCCTGATTGGGTTAATTTAAAAAAAGAAAGTCCTTCTAAAAAGTATATTCAAAAAAGTGAAATTATAATTAAAGAGAAAGATCTTAATTTAGTTGATGCTAATGATTTGATTCAAATAAAAGGAATTGGGGTTAAATTG
>TARA_R110001583_G_scaffold21469_6_pt1 | contig 10233 bp, 9 predicted proteins | sample TARA_R110001583 | Tara Oceans TARA_R110001583 (sample SAMEA4398432) | marine metagenome | biome: Polar Biome; feature: [MES] marine water layer (ENVO:01000295) within the mesopelagic zone...; material: water (ENVO:00002006), including particulate matter (ENVO:01000060) such as...... | reverse complement strand
GAGTGTTCAATTGTTTTGAAAATCTCAGAACAATACTCGTTTACAGCTTTAGGACTACCAGGCAGTGTGTAGATCAGTGTTTTATCCATAACACCAGCAATACCTCTACTCACAAGAGCATTTGCCTTTTCCATGCCATATTTCACACGGATTAATTCCATAATTCCAGGAATCTCCTTGGTAAGTAATGGTTTAACCACATCAGGTGTAATGTCTTTAGGTCCAATTCCTGTTCCACCAGTTGTGAAAACCATATCGTAATTCTCAGCTTGAGCTTTTTTAAGAATGGTTTTTAATTGTTCTTCATTATCTGGAATAATTAATGTTTCAATCTTGTAGTGACGATTTTTTAATTTGAAGAATTCTTCTGCCAATTTTTTAAGTAATGGTCCACTCTTATCCGCATACTCTCCTCGGCTAGCACGATCGCTAAGGGTGATTATAAGGGTTCTCATTATTCGTGGCTGATATTCTAATTGATCACCAGCTTTTAGGTTACCACCTTTTAGTACACGACAAAAGATACCTTCTTTAGGCATTACACAATTTCCTACTTCACGAAAAATACTACAATTATCACCATGACATTTTTTACCTATTTGAGTTACTTCCAAAACCATATCGCCCATGGTAAATCTGTCAAGTGGTGCAGTTTTATGGAGAATAATTCCTTGTGTAGTTATGTTTTCAGCAAATTCCCCAAAATTAATTTTCCTTTTAGCTTGCTCTGAAAATCTATCTATACTCTCTTGAGCAAGCAAACTTACTTGCCTATGCCAATTACCTGCATGAGCGTCTTGTGCAACACCTGTTTTGTTTAACTCAATTGATGGCACTGGTTTTTTAATGATACCTTTTTTATCAGAAATATTTACTGAGAGTATATCTACTTTAGTCATTTGTAATGAGTTTGTTTGTGGTTAATCGGAGGCGTACAAATAAAATTATTGTCTTCTAGAGATCAACTTTCGTTTTCTCATCTAATTTGATCGATTCCATGATCATATCTTTGTCTACTGCTTTACACATGTCGTATATGGTTAGTAAAGCGACACTAGCGGCTGTTAGAGCTTCCATTTCTACTCCAGTTTGTCCAATGCATTTCACTCTTGTGTTGACATTAACGCCATCGTCTATTAGTTGACACTTAACCTCAGCTTTAGTAATAATAAGTGTGTGACAAAGAGGAATAAGAGCGCTGGTCTGTTTTGCTGCCTGTATTCCAGCAATCTCAGCAATAGTTAAAACGTCACCCTTTTTCATATTGTTATCACGAATAAGCTCTATGGTGCCTGATGATAACTTAATTTTCCCTGAAGCTTTAGCTTCTCTAATTTGAGGGCTTTTATGAGCGACATCTACCATATTAGCTTTGCCGTCTTTATCTATATGAGTGAACTTATTATTAGTCATGTGTACTTTATGAAATTGAAAAATGGATACTAGAAGTAATGTATCGTTTTATAATATTTACCCTCCAATATTATAAAACTTGCCGATTTTGTTTTTGCTTCCTTCTTCAGGCTTGCTTTCAATTGTTCTTTTGATTGCATCTTTCGCACCCAATGTTTTTACATCGAATTCATTCTGATTAAACAAACAGGGTTTAACCTTACCATTGGCAGTCAGACGAATACGGTTACACTTTTTACAGTTACCGCCTTCACCACCTTCAACAATGGAAAAATCGCCAGTCTCCAGATCCATCTGTCTAATAAAGCGTAGGTCAAGGTCATTGGACTTACAATATGCTTTAAGTGCAATTAACTCTGTTTCGTTACTGTCTGGCATTCGCACACAGTTAATTTTAATCGGTGTTAAGCCAGCTTTTTTCGAAGCCTCAATACCTTTAAAAACATCTTCGATATTACCACATCGTGTAATTTCTCGGTAAGTTTTTGGATTAAGTGTATCGAGACTAATATTAACGCGTTTAAGTCCTGCTTTTGCAAGATCAGCTGCATACTTTTCCAATAAAATACCATTGGTTGTAAGTGCTAAATCTTCAAGTCCTTGAATGTTTGCAATCTTTTCAACAAGCTCAACAATCCCTTTCCTAACTAATGGCTCTCCACCAGTTAAGCGCACTTTGTTAATGCCTGTTTTAACAGCCTCTTCAACAAAATTGACTATTTCTTCAAAACTTAGTACGTCTTCATGTGCCATTAGGTCAACGCCTTCTTCGGGCATGCAATATGAGCAGCGAAGATTACATCGGTCTGTGACAGAGATTCTGAGGTAACTTATATTTCTTTTATAATTGTCTAACATGTACAAATTCTCCTTCTGTAAATTCATCTACACCTCTTGGTATGGCCATAATGCCATCTGCTTGGGTGAATGCATTAATATGTGCAGACCCGTGATAGTCAACAGGAATTACTTGATTGTTGGCATTTAAACGGACAGGAATAAATTCCAATCGGTCAATTCTCTTACGCTTGTAATCGCATGAAATTGGTAAGCGAACAATTGCTGGATGGTAATCGTGTCCCATTAAACGGAAAACGAGAGCTTTCCCAAGTAATTCAAATTGAACAAACGAGGATACTGGGTTACCTGGCATTGCAAATACATATTTACCTTGTCGTGTTGCAAATACTGTATGTTTACCTGGTTTAACACTTAGAGTATGAAACCAAATGTTAAATTCTAATTCTTTTAATATTTGAGGAATATAATCGTATTCTCCAACAGAAACACCTCCTGAAATTATGAGTAAATCATTCTCTTCTACACATTTAGCTATAACCTCTTTTGTAGCTTCTTTAGAGTCAGCAACTATACCATAATAATTTCCTGTAATGCCAATTTTCTCAAGCTGAGCAAGTAATTGCCATGAGTTGACGTTTCTAATTTGAGTTGGAGCCGGATTTTCATTAGGTTCAACCAATTCGCTTCCAGTAGCTATAATTCCAACTTTTACTTTCTGATAAACAAGAGGTTTTGTACATCCAATTTCGGCAAGTACTGAAATGTGTTGAGGTTTAATTCGAGTTCCTTTTTTTAAAACAATATCATTTTCTTGAATGTCTTCCCCCTTAATACAGATATTTGATTTTGTCTTCGTTTCTGTAAAACGAACGTATTTATTATCTATCGTTTCGGTATGCTCAATCATGATAACGCAATCAGCACCCTCAGGAACCATAGCACCTGTCATTATTCTAGAGCATTGTTTTTCACCAATAGTTTTAGTTGGTGGTGCACCAGCTGGTATCGTTTCTAGAATTTCAAGCTGTTCCGATAAATCGGACTGACGGCACGCAAATCCATCCATAGCAGATTTATTGAATGGAGGAATAGCACTAGATGATGCGACATCCTCAGCGAGAACACGATTCAAACATTTTGAAAGTTCAACATGCTCTTTCTCCAACTTTTTAGTTGCATGTTTTACAGTTTTTAGGGCTTCATTAAAAGTGATCATAGGGTTAGTTTTGAATAGTCCAGCCAGATTCTGAGAAATGTAGATTAAGAGGATTAAAGTCAAATTCTTGTTCGTCGAATTCAATCCATTTGTCTGCCAATTCTCTGTTTCTTAAAGCTTGGGGTTTTATTTTGTGATTGTTTTTTTTATTTATCATCAAGAATATTCCTGGTTTTATGATTTGCCTTAAACCTCCTGATTCACAAATTATAGGTGAATCTTGTGGGATGAGTTTAATGAGCTTGTCAAAAACTAAGGAAAGTTGGTTATCCATACACTGAACGTAATAGACTTCTTTGGCACCGGCACATAAGAATCGTTGACTATCCTTGTTGCCATTAGAATCAAATTCCTTAATAATAGAAAAATCCTTGTTTTTTTCTATTATTTGGGCATCTGGATTTAGTCGATGGAAATGTGGCGCAATTTTGATACTAACTACAGGATAGCTATCTGCATTCAAAGCAATAACCTGACTTGCAAAAAGAGTTTTACCTACATTCTGACCAGTTCCTGCAATTAATAATATGTTTTTGTATAAAGTTTCCACTCTGCTAAATTTAAGAAAACTCAATAGTTAAATAAGAATGGAGTTGTCTGTTATTTAGCATATTGGGGGGTGTACTGTTGAGGTATGTAGCCCAGAAGCCAAATCACATATTTCTCCTTTCCAATTTAGGATGTTATCCACGGGAGGCAATTTAGTTTCCAAAATTACCCATCGGTTATTAAAACTTACCTAGGCTTAGCTCTTAATAACTCGGAGTTTTCATGATTCGGGTAAAGATAGAAATATTAATGAATCTACAAATGTGCATATGTTACTTGTAAAACATTATTATGTGAAAACCTAATTAGTCTTGCGCTTATGGTCTTGATTATTAATGGTTTGTTCGTGATTAAATCAAGATTAATCAATGAGATTTGAGTTTTATTTATAATTAATTTCGATAAGAATAATCTTTATATCTTTAGACAGATCTGTTTTAAAGGCTTAACATGTTATAACAGATAAGAATGAAAATTGATAAAACTTATAGATAAGATATGGGAGATCATAATCATAATCACGGACACGATCATAGTCATGGTGATTTAAAAGGTAGAAACTTAGGAATTGCTATCCTTTTAAATGTAGGTATTACAGTTGCACAAGTTATTGGTGGTTTTATATCAGGCAGTCTTGCTTTGATGTCTGATGCGATGCATAATTTTAGTGATGTATTGGCTCTTATTATTTCGTGGTTTGCAAGCAAACTATCGAAAAAAGATCAAACACCTGCTCAAACATATGGATATAAAAGAGCAGAGATTTTAGCAGCCTTATTTAATGCTGTTTCATTAATTGTGATTGCATTTTTCTTATTGAAAGAAGCCATTTCTCGTTTTTCTGATCCTGTTGAAGTACAAACTGGTTTGGTTATGATTTTGGGAGGTTTGTCAATCGTATTGAATGGATTAAGTGTTCTTTTAGTGCAAAAAGAAGCTAAGGATAATATGAATATGCGATCTGCATATTTACATTTACTTTCAGATATGATTTCTTCTGTTGCAGTCGTGTTTGGTGGATTAGCAATGTATTTGTGGGATGTAGCATGGGTAGATTCAGCTCTTTCTATTGGAATTGCTCTTTACCTTGTTTATTCAAGCTGGGGTTTAATAAAAGAAAGTGTAAGAATACTGATGCAATTTGCACCATCTAAAGTGAATTTGGAAGATATAAATAGAGAACTTCAGAATATTCCTGAAGTGCATAACATGCATCATGTTCACGTTTGGCAACTCGATGATAAGCAAATAAACTTTGAGGCTCACATAAGCTTTAAAAATGATTTAAGACTGAGTAGAGTAAATGAAATTCTTCATCAAATAGAACATGTGCTGGATGATAAATTTGATATTAATCATGTAACTCTCCAACCAGAAATAGATGGTTATTGTGGAGATAATGGCATGATTAGTCAGGATGAGACAAAATGACAACAAAAGGTGAAAGCTCTGTTCTGGAGTTTTCACCTTTTTTTTTACGGCTCTAGCCGATTTGTAACCTAAAGAAGCAATCCCAATACTAGCTCCTCCCGTTCCAAAAACTTATTCGAAGACTAGGAGGACACTCCAAACTTAATTGGCGCGTTGGTTGAATAGTACCAGGATTGCTTGATCCTAATTCTCAATGACAACTTCTTCGTCTTTCTTTGCTCTTCTTTTAATAGCCTGATTGGCATCGCTAATAATTTGCGATACAGTTTGAGCCAATTCACCATAAACCGCTTCGTTAGCTTGTTGCATGGCTCTTAAATACACAACGATTTTATTATTGATAATTGAAAGTACTTCTTTCTTAATCTCAGTAGCAGATTCGCTTAATCCTTCTTGTGCTTTAACCTCTTCCCATGTGAAGTATGCAGTCTTAAAATTATTTTGAGCCGCTTGCAAATCAGCTATTACCTCGGTACAGCCCGATACTGCAGTAATATCGGCTTGAAGTTCAGGTGCCGATAAATCTTGAAGTAAAGATTCTATTAAGGACGATTCAATTGCGTAGGTTTCGTTAATTATTTTCAAACTATACTTTATATAAGTATCAAATAGATTTTCACCAGCAGCCTTAATCGCTGCAATTGGATGATGAGTTGCTCCTAGTAGTAAATAGTTTAAAGCTTGTACTTTCTCATCTCTAGCAACATCTAGTTCGTCTAGATTAGACTCCACTTTGCCGCGATGAATTGCTGTTCCCAACGAACCAGTCCAAGTTTGTAAGTTGGTGAAAAGACCTCCTATATAGTTGTCACCTTCAAAGGTTTGTTTATTAAATGCCATTAGTAAATTTTCTGATGCCGTGTTCACTTCGGTTACACGACAATTAGGGGTTAATTTTGAAAACATGATTTTTAATTTTGGATTAATATTTAATTCTTTTGCTTCTTCCGAAGTGTGAATCTAAACATAATTATTGAATTATTTTATAGTGTGAATGATCATGTGAAATATGAAAAGGATAGTTTGTTCTTCATTTAAATCTTTACATATAAGTGTTTATTGTGCTGTTTGTTATGGTTTTATTGATAACATAAATGATGATTTGTAGAGGAATATATTAATTCACTTTCAAAGCAAAAACTACACTTTTGGGTAGGTATTATTTTACATTTTCTGTACTCAGAAATCTCTTTATTTGAATTTTGAAAGATGGATTAGCCACTTTTCATATGGGCGAGCCGTTAAAAAATGATTGAAGCTTGTCGAAGCCATTAGTGGTGCTTTACTAAAATTAGTAAAGCTTGCCTAAGCCTTTGGTGGAGCTTTACTAAAATTAGTAAAGCTTCTCTAAGCCTTAAGTGGAGGTATTATAGGATTATAATTGCTTGTCCAAGCCCTAGGTGGAGCAATTATAAAATTATATCGACCTCCCTTATTTCTAATGCTTTTCTTCAAAATGCTTATTTCTATTGATTTTCGAGAATTTTACTGGAGAATTATTGTTAATAAATTTGTAGGTTTGTATGGAACAGGATTAATAGAATATTATCCAATACACTTAGAAATGACATTTAGTTATTTAGAATTAGGAAAATGACGCAAACAAAGTCTGAAAGTATCATATCGCAAATTAATACAAATGTATTTTTCAAAGAATTTACGTTTAGTGAAAACGATTTTATTGATAAATCAACAAAACAAGAACTTGAGTTTTCTGATAATGTCGTTTGGATTGATGATATTTTTCTAATTTTTGAAATTAAAGAACGAGAGAATGATGAAACTGAAGGAGAAATTAAATGGTTTAATAACAAGGTTTTAAAGAAAGCAGTTAAGCAGATAAGAAAAACTCATAAGTTCCTTGAAACGTATCCTGAAATTCCAATAGTAAATGAAAAGGGACATACGAAAAATATATCTGAGGCAAATCTGGATGATATACAGAACATTATAATTTATGCAACTAATAGTGAATTCAATGAAGAAAAAAGGTTTTTAAAATTCTATGAAAGCAAGAATGTAGGGAATATACATTTATTTCACTCGGAAGATTATAATTGGATATGTAATTATTTAGTAACGCCAGCTGAAGTAAAGGAATATCTCATTTTTAGAGAGGAATTATACTTAAATCATCCGACAATATTGAATGATCTTCCAGAGCAATACGTGTTAGGTCATTTCTTTGAAACTCTTGATACTTCATTCATTGATTTGAAGTATATCGAAAATTTTGATAAGTTATATTATGACATTGATGACTTTGATATATCACACATTATTCAAAATTTTAACAAGAAAATAAGGTTGATAAAAGAAAAGACGGAATATTATCCAATAATTGCAGAAATAGCAAAATTGAATAGGGCAGAGTTAACTGAGTTTAAGAAAAGATATGTTAGGACAGTCGAAAAGTGTCAAGAAAATGAAAATTACAGGCCTTATCGAATTTCTATACCTAGAACCGATTGTGCTTTTGTTTTCATACCTCTAATAAAAGACTTTTCAAAGCATTGGAAAACTGCTTTGACAAATTATACTTCTGCTCAAAAGTATGATCAAAAAGCTAGCAAATGCGTTGGGTTAGTGATTTTTGAGAATATTATTGATAAAGAAAAGTACTTTGATATGTATTGGATGTTCATTAAAGAGGATTGGTATTATAATGAAGTAATAGAAGGATTATTATCGAGGAATTATCCTTTTAGAGAGGTAAATACTAAAAGAATTGACAATAGGTATATATAAATAGTTAATGTGTAATTTCTTAATTTCAAATTTTAAGATCACCTGTTTCATTTTATTTATATGGCTACCTAATACATTTTGCTTGTCATGCTCTGACTATATACAAGCTGTTCGTGTCAGGGTATGACTAAGTAATGAGAAGCTATTGAGAGCCACACAAAAATAATGAGACCCTCAAAGTAAAGCTTATTGCCCCAAGAATTTCGACCACAAACAATCTTGGAAATCGGTAAGCATGTGCAGTAGTAAGCCAATGGCTACGATTCGTAGTTTTGGGAAAAATGCCATAATAAAATAGATGGCAATGGCATAATAGGAGTGAAGAGGATGAAAGCCAATACTGCATCTGCCAGCTTCGAATATGGGTGTTGCAAGTAGGTGATCTAAATCAACCAACATAGTTGCAAGCATAATCAACCAAGCCTTTTTCCATTGCTCTCGGAAGAAAAGCCAAGCAATAGCTCCAGGCGCTAACAGATGCAAGCTGTAATGCACTATGAGTTGAAGAATGTGTAGCAATTCATTCATCGAATGTAGTTGTATAGTTTTAGTTGAGAAGTAGAGGGTGCACATAAATAAAAGGATACGTCATCCTGAATTCATTTCAGGATCTCATAATCAATATGTATAAGATTCTGAAACAAGTTCAGAATGACGCTCGATGTTTAATTTTTACATTTTCGACATCTTCTTTTTTTTTAATCTTTAAACTGTTTATGATTTCTCAGCTTTGCGTTTTCTTTCGTGATCTAAAAAACCTTTAAGATTCTCAATGTCTAAGCGTTTAGCCACAATCTTTTTGTTCTTATCGAGAAGATAGATTGTAGGGGTTGAATAAACATCGTAGAATATTCTAAAGTTCGATTGATAATTGGGATCGTAGCAGTTAATGAAATCGTAAAGCACGTTATCTTCTAAATATTTTTGCCAAGCGTCTTTATCTTGTTGCGTATAAACAGCGACAATTTGAACACCTAAATCTTTGTATGCATCTAGAATTTCAGGCTTTAAACGAGGTGTTACTTTTTTACAATGCCCACAATCTGTTTCAAAGAAATACAGAACCGTGTAGTTAGCATCCATCTCGTGAAGTTTCACAAATTCACCATCTATAGTTTCAAGAGCCAAATCTTGAGCTTTCATATCAAGCAAATTGTACTGAAGTTTAATTACGCGCTCTTTTATATTAGCCATTAAAGTTGAATCTGCCCAAGTCGCTTGTCCGCTTAAATAGTAGCGCTTTGCCAAATCTACAAAGGCAGCATCTACACCCATAATCTTCGATTTAATGGCATAATTAATGGCGTATTGCGTGTAATACTGGAAGGCTTTTTTATTTGGTCGAGCCTGTTCTATCAGCTTGATTGATTCTTTCACGATTGAATCGCGCTGTTGAATCAGAATCTTCTCAAAGAAAAAAGCAAGCTTATTTTTTAATAAAGGTGTACGTAGGTATCTATCATCAGCAGGATTTAGGCTCGATAAGTAACTATCCTTTGTCCAAAGGTAATTTCTAAGTTTGATCTCCTTATCTCTGTCAGGAAAATCAGCGGCAATCGATTTGCTGAAATTTGGAGCTTCGGGCGAAAGCGTAAAGTTAGCAAATGCAGAAACGAAACTAGGAGCAGGGAACTTTTCGTTTAAAGACTTGATGTAGGCTTTAACTTCTAAATCTGCTTTTTTAAAGAGCTCTTTATATTCAGCCATGGCTTTCTCATCATCGGCTTTACTCTTGTATTCCTCCTGAAGTTTCTTGCTATTTTCATTTTTGGCTTTCATGAATTTTTGAAAATCAGCAAAACCTTCACTTTCCTTAGAACCTGATATTTTAAGATTGTTTACGAATTCCTTAGAATCTGAGTGAATAGAGAATTCTTGATCATCGCCTAAAAGAAGATCGAAGTATTTTTTTGATGGAAGATAAACCACATAGATGCCTTGATCAAGCAAACTATCTTTTTGAAATATACCAGCACCATTTACAAGCTTGGTGGTATCATCGGCAAATATTCTTCCATCAAGATAATGGGCCAGGTAGGCAGAACTGTCACTAACGTTCTCAAGCTTAATATCAA
>TARA_R110001583_G_scaffold66636_2_pt1 | contig 10248 bp, 12 predicted proteins | sample TARA_R110001583 | Tara Oceans TARA_R110001583 (sample SAMEA4398432) | marine metagenome | biome: Polar Biome; feature: [MES] marine water layer (ENVO:01000295) within the mesopelagic zone...; material: water (ENVO:00002006), including particulate matter (ENVO:01000060) such as...... | reverse complement strand
CTCCTGGAGGCTACCGAGGCCCGACGATCACGGGTGGTGGTGGACCGTGGACTCCTACAACGTACCCCAATAAGTAGGTAAAAATTCGCGGCTACGCCGCAAAAAAAGCTACTTGGTTTTTTATAGCTAAGTAGCTTTTGTCTTGCCTATATACCAAAGGAAGAATATATATTATGAATTTAAAACAACTACTGCATTCTATTCGTGAAGCTAACCTAGCTACTAAGGGTCCTAGAGGTAACAGACCTTCTGTTGAACATGCTTTTGCTAAGGTTAAAAAGGCTGCGGGTGCATATCTTGCAGATCCTAAGTCTGGCAAGGATCAAAGCCCTTCGGAGAAAAAGCAATCAAAAAAAGATGCAGAAGAGCAATTAAAGCATAATGCACCAGCGAGGACTGCCTAATATGAAAGTAAAACAAGTACTACACAAAATGCAAGCAAAAGAATTGAACGAGAACCTTAGCAGAGCGGCAAAGCTTTACATTGAGAGCTTAAGATCTGATTCTAATGTTACAAGTCCTTTAGCTAAAAAAGCTTCTGACGCTTTCCATAAAGGTCAGAAAGGTGGTGGGGAAGAGGGAAGAGTTAAAAAAGCTAAGTTCGGAAAAAACACTTACACCCAGCATGTTGCTCAAACAGGGATAAGAAAAATTGAACAGAAATTGAAGCTTAAGAAAGGGGCAACTAATGTTTCGACAGGAGCGGCACTACAAATTGGTGCTAGGGTAAAAAGGGGACAAAAACAGGATCCTCTTCCCCCCTTGTCTCGCAGAGATAGCGCAGCATTAAGCCAAAGGGAAAGAGAAATGCCTGGAGATCGGGATAGGCGAACTAGAAGAAGATAGTAGAAAATAGGGGGCATCAATAGGAGTTAATTATGACTGAAAAACCAATGATAAAGAATAGTGGGTATATTGATGTTAAGTCGGCAGTTAAGCTAAAGGAAACTGAAAGCAAAGCTGAGGAAAGGAAATTAGACGCAGAGAATACGGCAAGAATGCAGGAGTTGGTCTTTCAAGAAAGTGCGAAAGAAACTGCTTCTAAGCACTTAGCTAAGTTCGCTGGTATTTATTTAACCTTCCTTGTGGTAACTTTCATTTTTAGTATTAAATTTATACCTGCTGAAAGCATTGCTGTGGTGGCAGGTTTAATCACGCTTGTTGTTAGTAATTTATCGACAATTCTTAAGGGAATCGTTGAATCTGACAAGAATGATGAAGCAGACAAAGATAAGTTGCTAAAAAAATAGGACTATAATATCTTATGAGCTTTCAAATACCAGATCTTCCTATAGAAGACTACGATAAAAGTGCCTCCGTTGTTGAGGATAAGATAAAAGACGAATCAGGAGGCGCGTTAACTTACGCCTTCATCGGAGCAGGGCAGGGAGGTGGGAGAATGTCTAAAGCTTTCTATGATTTAGGTTATAAAAAGACTTTAGCAGTAAACACCGCTAAGAATGATCTTGAACTTCTTGATATCCCAGAAGAGCATAAATTTTATATTGATTATTATGGCGAGCAGGGAGCGGGTAAGGATCAAAAGAAATCCCAAGTAGCCTTTGAGAATAGAGAACAAGAAGTCTTCAATAAGATGAAAGACATCATTGGAGAGAATGTGGATCGCATTATGATCTGCGCTGGGATAGCAGGAGGTTCAGGAGGAGGTTCGGTAGTTTCTCTTGTTAACTTAGCTAAAAAATACTTCTCTTACGTTGGAAGACATGATGCTTCCGAAAGAGTGGGTGTTATAGCTTCTCTACCTACTGCGGGAGAAGCAGCTTCTCCTAAAGTTGCAGCGAATGCATATAGAAAAGCCACAGAGCTTTGCAATATGTCAGATGAGGGTGAGTTCACTCCCTTGGTTATCGTTGATAACAATAAGATTAAGAAACTCTACCCCAAATTAACGGTAAAATCCTTCTGGCCTACAATAAACAATACCGTTGCTGGATTATTCCACATTTTCAATGTTTTAGCTCGCCAGAATTCAGATTATACTGCATTCGATCCACAAGACTACGACAGCGTGATGAAGGCTCCTGGATGCATGATTATGGGTGTAACAGCCGTAAAAGAGTACGAGTCTGACACGGGCATCGCTATGGCTCTGAAATCTAATCTAGAGACAACTCTCCTAGCAGAAGGATTTAATTTAAAGACCGCTAAGGGTGCTGCTGGTATAGTTGTTGGAGGGTCCACAATTTTTGAAGAAACTGCTGGACTAATGGACAACATTGAACACGCTTTCTCTACGTTGGCAGCATTAACTGGAAATGCTATGGTGCATAGGGGGATCTACGAGGATCCTGAGAAAGAGAAACTTGTAGTGTATACTTTAATTGGTGGGATGGAAAGACCCCAAGCTAGACTTGAAGAATTAACAAAATTCCTTAAACTAAAAAACCCAAAGGTTGAAAACACTATAGGGGAACATTTTGAGGATTATGGCTCATCCTTATAGATAGAATACTATATAAAGTTAGAGGAAACAATCATGCCAAGACCAACTTTTTTACCTTATACTAAAACAATCGACATCGCTGATACAGCATGTAGCGGTGTTCATTTTACCGATTTAGCAGGAAATACTGTTAACGCTTCTTATGTTCAAGTTGTGACACTAGAAGAAGGCATCGCAGCAGCGGGAGGCGAGGCAGATCGCGCATGGTTTGCAGTTGAGCCAAGCAGCTTAGTCGTTCAAACCTATGCTACGGGTAATAACCCTGCCAATCTTCCAGGAACCACAAACGCTTCTGCTATGGTGATGGGTGGACCGAACAATCCCATTGCGGAACTATCTTTACCGTATAACCAAACAATTAACTCTGTTAAAATTACTAATAATTTAGCTACTAGTTCTTTATTCGCAGTTACTTACGGACATATCAAGAATGCTCCTGATATTACGGATATTAGAATATTAGACAACGGAACTTACTAATGCAGCTAATTAGGTTAGGATCTAAAGCCTTAGGTTTCGTAGGCCAAATGGGGCGAAAAGGTAGAGCTAGACTAAGGAGAGTTAGATCTACAGGAGCCATCAAAGCACTAACTTTAAGGTCAGGCATAGCAGGTGTCCAATTTTCGACCAAGAGAGGCTCCTCTTGGGGTACTGATAACGAAGAGATCAAGACTAGTATTTTTTGTAGGAATCTGGGGGCTAGACAATATATCTGTAAATTTTATAAGGATGGCTCCCTTGTGGGAGGTACAATCAGTTATACGGGGCACTTAGCGGGATTAGTTGCTGCTATTAATGCAAACACTACTGGGGACTTAAACACACACATTAAAGCTAGATTAATTAATGAGGACCCTTCAACAGGGTACACATTCCAAGCAGGAAATCAACTAGCTAAATCAATTGCTTTCGAAAGACTTTAATATGTTAAGAAAAAGATATATGCTCAGAGCGGTCAGACATTGTAAAAAAGGGTGTTGACTCGGCGTAAGCCTTCTCTCGGAATCCTTTATCAAACTTCCACTCTGAATGAGGTCCCTCTGCATCCACATAATGTAAGTGCAGTTGTACAATAGGACCTCCCTCTACTAGGGGTTTTCTTCTGTGTGGAAGTTCTTGACCTTTGTATATTAACCCTTGGCCTGGGGTTATATTAATCTCATTCCAAGTTTTTTCTTGGTAAATCAACAAGGGCCACTCTGGACCGCATACTGGTAAAGTTATGCTATACTCACACGATGGTCTATCATTGTGCGTTATTAGTCTCTGACCGTCTAAATATGCTCTAGTGTACGAGTATGTAGGAAATAACTTTTTATCTACTATTTCCTCCATTTTAGGAGTTAATGATATTAATAAAGCATACGCTAAAGAATCATTACCTAGGACCAAGGAATCAGGTCTTACCACATCATTTTTTGCACCATGTTTAAATGATTTCTCTACATTAAGTTTAATATCGTAGTATTTTGTAGCCCAATGAATATATTCTTTATCTACAAGATCTTTAACTACATACTTCTTTTTTTTAAAGAATGGGTCCATTACATTGTAGATTGTTCATATGTGTAAAACAACCAACAAGTTCCACTCGCTAAAAACCCATCAAGGATATGATGATACCACTCTGGTCCTAGGAAGGCAGGTTCCCCCAGCCCTGTAGGAGAGGCCCAAAGTAAACTTACAGCCAGTCCTGCCCAAAACCCAAAACACATGGGGCATTCCAAAAGCTCCCCTAGTTTTTTATGGATTTTCCCTGATTTATCACGAACAGGGGCCATAATTGTAGATCCAGTAACAACATTCGTGATACCGTAACAAACCAAAATCCAAATAAGTAAGTCTTCTATTAACATTATTTAATCTCCATAGGTAATTTATGTCTTTTTATAAATCGTTCTCTGTTGTCTGTCCAGGAGTCTCTCCCGACAAGTTCTCCAAAAGAATTATGTAGTATAAACAAAGGAACTACATAATTTTCGTACCCTTTTATATGTGCAGTACAGGTGTAATGAATATCATAAAAATCCCAATCCCCTTTAAGGTAGTCAGGTTTACCTAAACCTATATCTTTCAGTAGTTTAGCTTTAGCTGCTAAAAATAAGCCATCAAGAGCGACAACCCTATCCGATTGTCCGTAATAGGTTGAATCCGATCTCTCTAGTGATTCTCCGTGAAATACTAATCCTCGATGTTTTCCTTGTCTCCAATTATCATGATTCCACCATACAGCATCCTCGGATAGGCAAGTAGTACCTGCTGGACCAACAAAACCAACTTTTGGATCAGCTAACTTATTTATGGCTTTTCCAAAGTTTTCCTTGTTAGAGAGTATCTCTATGTCATCATGGCATAGAATGATTATATCCTCGTCTTCTGGGTTAGTCTTCTCAAGTGCCCTCTCGTATCCTGAAAAAATGGACTTAGAATCTACTAATAATTTTGTGTCTATATTGCAGCTAGATAAATAGGACACTAGTTTTTTTGTAGTATCACTAAGATCTTTACTTCTAGTACATATAAAAGCGTATATCTTCATAGACTATAATAGACAAAACACAGACTTTTTATGGAAAACCAAGAAATTATAGAAGAATTCAAGAAGTGCAAGGAAGACCCTGTATACTTCATGTCCAACTATATTAAAGTTGTACACCCAATCAGGGGATTAACCCACTTTAAGCTCTACCCATTCCAAGAGAGGATTGTTGGCAATATTAAAGATTATCGCTTTAATGTCCTTAGAAAGTTTAGGCAAGCGGGGTGTACTACAATTGCGGCTGCGTACTCTCTTTGGGTGTGCTTGTTTCAAAAACATAAAGTTGTTGTTATCCTGTCCAAAGGTGATTCGGAATCCACAGAGGTTCTTGATAGGATTAAGGTTATGTATGATGAATTGCCTAAATTCTTAAAACCAGGAATTGCAGAAGATAATAAGCATACTTTAAAATTAAGAACGCAATCAGTTATTAAGTCTAGACCGTCAGGTAAACAGTCAGGTCGTTCTTTGGCTGGATCCATGCTTATTATTGACGAAGCGGCGTTTATTGATAATATTGATTCCATTTGGGCTGCGGTGTATCCCATTATCTCTACGGGAGGTAGAGCGTTTGTTCTGTCAACGGTTAATGGTGTAGGTAATTGGTACTATGATCTATACAAGAGTGCCTTAAAAGGAACAAATTCTTTTAACGCAATTGATATTAGATGGCAAGAACACCCAGAATACAGCAGACAAGCGGGGTTTGAGGATATCTACGAAAAAATGAGGGAACAGAATCCTCCGCTAGATATTGATAAGTGGGAAGATATTACTAGATCCAACATGCCCCTAAAGAAGTGGCTTCAAGAATATGAGTGTGAGTTCCTTGGAACAGGTGATACTTATATTGATGGTAATATTCTTAGGCAGTTAGTTGAAGAAACCAATGAGGACTTTTTTACAAAGTACAATAACAGGATGCGAGTATGGAAAGAGCCAGAACCGCATTATGATTATATTTTAAGTGTAGATGTCTCCTTAGGCAGAGGAAGAGATTATTCAGCTTTTCATATCATAAATGCCTATAATGGTGAGCAAGTTGCTGAGTTCTACTCCAATAAAACGCCAATAAATGAGTTTGCTGACATTATTGTAAAGGAGGCTACCCTATATAATACAGCATATGCTATATGTGAAAGAAACACTATTGGTAACAACTTAATTGATTGGCTTTTCAATATTTTAGAATACGAAAATTTATGGATGGACGATAAAAATAACTTAGGATTTCAACTAACAGCAATAAATAGAGAACAAATTTTAGCAGAGATGGAAGAAGCAATTCGTGTTAATTCGGTAAAGATAAATTCTAGAAGAACTATTGATGAACTTCTTAACTTTGTAGTTACGGATTCAGGGAAGGCACAGGCAGATAGAGGAAAACATGATGATCTTATTATGAGTTTAGCTTTAGCAATTCATTGTTACGGAGCTATAGGGGAAAACACTCCTATAGAACAATCAAAAATACCACATAGAGATAACAAAACTCCCTTAGGGCTTATGAAGTCTGGGAAGTATAGGATGAATGATGCTTACGGGGCTACTACAGACGAGGATATAAAATGGCTGATGAAATGAATGAAGAAGAAAGGTTAGATGAGGGGTATACCGAATTTCCATCACATAATGGAGCTAGGTCTAATAACTATTTTTATCCATCAGGAAGACTCGGTAAGTTTTTAGCTAAGTTCTTTGCTACAAAAGCTTTACCGCATATAGCAGATCAACAAGCCCAGGACGCTCCTTTAGCAGGAGATACGATTATATCAAAAGATATAATTAAGCCTAGTGATCCAGGTAGGATGTCTGTTTCTAAGTCAGGCCCTATTCTCCCAGAGGTAGAATTAAGTAGACGCAAAAGATACAAAGACTATGAGGAGATGGACGAGTATCCTGAGATTGGCGCGGCGTTTGATATTTATGCAGACGATTGCACCCAAAAAAATACCAGGGCTCAGAGATGGAAGATTAAAACAAACAATCAAGATTTAGCAGATGAAGCAGAAGAGCTTTTTCAAACAATCAAGTTTGATAGGTTTTATTGGGATGTAGCTAGAAATACTATTAAGTACGGTGATTGCTTCATTGAGCTTATTATGGATACTAACAACTTTTCTAAAGGTGTTCAAAGAATTAAGGTTCTTAATCCTAATTTCATATTAAGGGTGGAGAATGAGTTCGGGTACTTGACGGACTTCCTCCAAAAAATTCCTGATAAGAATGAATTTGATACTTTTCAAATGGAAATTGGTCAAGCTAACCACAAGAAATCGTCATATATTTCTTTAGATAAGAACCAGATTGTTCACTTTAGATTGCATACCTCTGATCCTGCTTTCTATCCTTATGGGAAATCAATAGCGCATTCCTGTCACAGAATCTACAGGTCATTACGGATGATGGAAGATGCTATGTTAATTTATAGACTAGCTAGAGCCCCAGAGAGAAGAATCTTTTATGTTGATGTTGGTAATCTTCCGTCTGCTAAGGCAGAAGCATTTATCGAAAGACTTAAAGATAAGTTTAAGAAAGAGAGGTTTTTTAATACTCAAAAGGGGACCATTGATGGTAGGTTCAACCCTCTAAGTGCAGATGAAGATTTCTTTGTACCTATGCGTGGAAATAGCGGAACTAAGATTGAAACTTTAAAGGGAGCCGAAAACTTAGGTGAGGTAGATGATGTTAAATATTTCAGGGATAAGCTCCTTGCTGCGTTAAAAGTCCCCAAAGACTATATTGTAGAGAAGGACCAGTCACCAGAGCGTAAGGCTAACTTATCCCAACTTGATGTTAAATTTGCTAGGACCATTCAAAGAATCCAACACTCGGTTGAGATTGGTATCGAGGTTATGCTTAAGAGGCACTTTCAAATTAAAGGATACCCTGAATCTGATATTAAAGAGTTAAGAGTTGAGTTGCCTGAACCAACAGATATGTTTGCTAAGAGATTGTTAGATCTTGAAGAACAAAAAACTAGAGTTATTCAGGCTGTTGTCGGTACTGGACTATTTCCTACTGAAAAGATCTACAAAGATTACTATGATATGACAGATAGAGAAATAGAAGAAATGAAATCAAAACTTGAAGAAGAGCAAAAAGAGAGAGCGGAGCAAGAAGAAGACGCTGCTGGTACAGGGGCTGCTGCGGGAGCCCCAATGGCTGCTGATCAAGGTGCGCCTATGGATGGAGCAGAAAATGCTGCTCCGACTGCAAACGAGGAACTTCTTAGCACTTTGGCTGAGGTCAAAGACAACTACTTAGGGTCTGGTTTCGATTTGAAGAAATTAAAAACGATAGAGAGATTAATAGAAAAACGCCAAAACGGTGAAGAAGAATTAGAATCTTAAATTATAAGAGTAAATAAAACAGTATATACTTTTACAGATAATGGAGAAATATTATGTATGCCAATCTTTTAGAGAATAGGAATAAATCGGTTTCGGAGCTTATTAAGCTCGGTAAGTGCATCGGAAGATCATTAAGGGAAAATGTTAAATTGTTCTCTGTAGACTCAGAGAATAACTTAGTGTCTTATCTTACCGAAAGCGATTATATCATCGAAGGAAATTACGATACGGAAGAAGGGCTAACTCTATCTAACATCGTTGTTACCAGTACGGAGAGCATGAAAGATGATGCTTTATATGAGGATCACGTTAATAAACAAATTGGATCTTTTGTAGGTGATTTACTTGGTGATAACAGGAATGATGCCTCTATTAGCTTTGATAAAATTCTAAATCTTTGGGAGAACAAAGTTAGACTAATTAATGAAGAGGATAAGATCAAGCAAGAAGCAGACAGAAATAGGGTTAATACCTCAATTGTAGGCACTTCTGAATTCTCTAAATTAGTGGAGGTTTCTCCAAGTTTAATTGAGTTCTTATCTGAAAACAAACAAGATATTATTGAGAACACTAATATTTTAGAATATTTAGCTTTCTCTAATGTTATATCGAAAGCTTTTGATACTCCTAGACTGACCTTAGAGATGTTAGAAGAAAACGCAGAGTACTCCTTAAAAGATACTATTACTTCTCCTGTTTTTGACGTTATATGTAAGCAAGAATTACTCAAACAAGAAATTTACGAATCAAAGCGTGAATTTGATACCATGTGGGTTAATAACCCTAATATCCAAAAGCTTGTTAGTAATATTTTTGAGCAAGATAGGGAGGAAGTATATGGTTCGATAATCGAAACTGTAACTGAAATACCTTACTTCGCGTTAGCAACTAAGAAACAACTGATTAATCTCTTTACAAATTCAATTTCTATGAACGAGGGGGTAGCTATATCTGAAGAGGATATCAAGCAGTATGTCTCTGAAATTTATGAAATTAATAAACCAATCAAAGAAGGAATCATAGAGGCTTTAAACGAAAAATACGGGATCAACATCAAAAAATTAGATGAGATCCCTTCTTTTAGAATGATCATTGACAACCAGTTAGAGCTTTTTGAAGAATTATGTACTACAGTTGACGAAAATAGCAATCTACATGATGTTTTACAGGAAACGGTAAGGATGCTTAAGAATAAGAATGGGGTGGAGGGTATTGATATGAATGATTATACTCAGCACCTTTTTGAAGAAGCTGATTATGCAGACGTTTTAACAGAGAAACAACTCACAAAGCATATTAAGGTTGATTTTAAGAAAATTGCTAAAGATGTAGGAAATCTTGCCGATACCTTTAGTACTTTAAAAGATAAAGTTGGGCAACAGTACGACTCTGATGAGGGTGGAGCGGAAGAAAAGAGTTCAGAAAAAGCAAAAACTAAAACTCCCTCAGATGGCAAGGAGAAAGAGGCTAAAAAGGACGAAAAAGCTCAAGAAACTCCAGCAGCCGAAGTTCCAGAGGAGCAAGCGGAGGGTGAGGACCCTGCCGCTGAGGATGAAGTAGAGACTGCACAAACGCCGAAAAACAAAAAAGAAATGAATAAGGATATCCAGGCTATGGAAGATCTTATTGCTGATCTTGCGGCTGAATTCGGCGCAGGAGATCCTACGTCTATCCCCGATGATGGGACAGACGAAGAAGGTTCTAGTAACAAGTAAGGCTTAACATATGGCCGAAAAGACCCCCTTATCGTTCGGAACTGTAGATGGAGATAGTTGCGGACCAGTATCCTCAATTGTTGAGATTCCTACTGGTGATACAGTTGCCTCGGACACCATTCCTTGGACTGGTATAATTGGTGGAACAGATATTGACGCTGTTTATAGCACTACTTC